>Ga0302296_1000788_pt1 | contig 24806 bp, 21 predicted proteins | sample III_Fen_N3_1_FD_194546 | JGI IMG/M metagenome (GOLD analysis project Ga0302296, IMG submission 194546) | Peat permafrost microbial communities from Stordalen Mire near Abisko, Sweden - III_Fen_N3_1 | ecosystem: Environmental > Terrestrial > Soil > Wetlands > Permafrost | place: Sweden: Abisko...
TTATTAAAAAGAAAATTAAAAAGGCTGAAGATAAGGCTGATAAGCTGAAGAAGAAAGTTAAGAAAGCGAAGAAGAAAGACGTTAAGAAAAGTAAACTTAAAGATTTAAAGGGAAAATTAGAAAAAGCCCTTGACAAGTTTAAGAACAGAAGCAAAAAACTCGAAGAAGCAAAAAAGTAATTTTTTTTGGCCAAGTAATTATCTATTTTACAAGATTTTAAAACATTACATCCAACAAAATAGAGTGTCGGTAAAGACACTCTATTTTAATATAGAATTAGGACTATCTTCAGTGAAAATGAAGCAACAAAAAACCCCTGAATGAACATCTATTTCACATTCAGGGGTTAAAAATTAATCGTGCTATAATTTATATTCTGAATTTTTCGTTGCGATTTTATTGAGGTGAGATATCAAGAACTACAAATGTATTTGGAATTAACTTAGCCTTTGTAGTGCCTGTTTGAGCTTCAAAATCAGCAGAAGACAGGTAAATGTGATGAGTTTGTTTATTCAGAGTAATCGTTTTTGCTCCTTTTTGAGTGTTGATGGTTTCTGAAACAACAAACGAATCTTTATTAACTTCTTTCACAATGGTAACAGTACCTTCACCATTCGAACTATAAGCACATTTCAGTGCAGGATCGAATGCAGCGCCATCACACTTTTCGCCAATGGGCAACGTTGTGATCACTTTTCCTGTTTCAGAGTCAACTACCACCATTAGTTTATTGGCACAAACGCTGAACAATCGGTGGGTTTCGTTATCCAAAGCCAAACCTGTTGGTTCCGATCCGGGGGCAATTGACCAGACATTTTCAACTTTGTAGGTACTTGCATTAATAACTGCAATTTTGCTTGCATCTTCAAGATTCACATAAATTTTGCCTTTGCCATCGGTTGCCGAAGCTTCAGGATTTCCTTCCAATGCTATCGTAGTCACTGTTTCATTGGTTTCAGCATTCATTACAGTGACGTTATTTGAATGGCCATTGAAAACAAAAACCTTTTGGCTGAACGAATCAAAAAAGATAGCATCCGGACTTTTCCCGGTTACCTCAATCTTTTTTATGACCTCGAAGGTTTTAGTGTTGAAAATGGTAACCGAATTATCGTTTTTGGTACTGATAAAACCTTTATTTAACCCCGGAGCAATGGCAATGCCATGAACTCCATCCAGATTAGTAATTTTTCCAACCTCTTTTCCAGAAGTCTCATCAACTGCCTGAACCATGCTTCCGTGTGATACATAAACGCGGCCTGAAGCATCGTCCGAAAACAGATAATCCCATTTTTCGTCGCCTTCAAGATGAAATTTGTTTGCAATTTTATATCCTCCTTTGGCGCTACTTTGTGAATAAACAAAACCTGCGGTCATCAGAATGATTAATACAACGGTTATTTTTTTCATGATTGTTTTATATAATAATCGAAATTACTGAACTGGTTTGCTAGTTGGTAAATGTTTATTACCGTTTCCATCAGTCGGATAGGCTCCCATGTCACTATTCAAATTCATTGCAGTTCCAATTGAATAATAAGTCACAGATGCGCTGGTCGTTCCGGTTCCAATAGCAGGAGAACCAGATTTTAAGGTAGGAATATTATTGTCTACCAGATCAATTGTAATATCCTTGTCCCATGAAGTAAATACCGATCCGCAAGCAGTAAGGCCTGTTGCAATTTTATCGGTTGCTTTTTGTACACCGGCAGAACCGATAACATACGGCATGTTTGTGAATGAATCGACTTTTGCATCATACATGTAAATGAGGTTATTGCCGTATTTGCAATTGTTCACATCAGCTTTTGTAGTAATATTAATCCCATTGCGGCAACCCACAATCACGTTGTTGTAAATTGTTGCAGCAGAAAACTGGTCAATCAGGATAGCCGAAGAAAGTTCACCCACTTTTCTCCAGTTGCCATTGACAATGGTATTGTTATAAATATTCCATTTGGTTTCAGGAGTTAAAACTTTTTTGCCGGTATTTAATTTAATACCACTATTTGAAGAACTCCAGATGTAATTATATGCGATATCACCATGTGCTCCGGCTTTAATGTTGAATAAATCGCCATCCGGGCCACCTAAACGTTGCATTACATTTCTTTTTACACTGCAGGTAATATTTCCGGCTAAATGGACACCATCATCGATACCACCAAACATCCAATTGTCTTCAAAAATAATTTTTGCTCCGGCATCGTAACTCTGACTGCCTTCAACATCAAAACTTGCCTGTGCGCTTCCCGTTGCATCAGGTCCACCGGTGTAGTTGATGTGAGTGAACTTTATGCTTACATATTTTGCAGTCGAATCAACCAAAATTCCACCCCAATAACCTTTTTGCCCAAGATTGGCATAAGCAGTAGCAGGATCTTTTACAGAAATGGTAATCGGTTTTGCTTCTGTACCGTTACTTATAAGTGTTCCGGCAATTTCAATTCTATAATTTCCGGTGGCAAGAATTTTTGCACCTGGCGAAACTCCAAAAGAATCCTTTGCATTTACAATCATATCGCCATCCAGGTAATAGGTTGAATCCTGTTTCAGACTACCTTTCAAGGTGCCTTTTAAGTGACTGCTTTTAATGTATGAACCAGCAGGAGGCGGAGTGTTGCTTGTACTCGAGACTAAATCTGAACTCTTCTGGCAAGCAAAAAACGATATTGCTATTAATCCAGATAATAAATAAGAAAGAAAATTTTTCATGATTGTTAAATTAATTGATTGTTAAATTGAATATTTTAATCCGATGTATATACTTTGATAGTTATATGATTTTTTAACAACTGTGTGGTCATCTTTTATATAGCGTTCAAGGGGACTATTTAAAATATTGGAGGCTTTGGCATTCAAGGATAACCTTTTACCGATTTTTTGTTCCAGCGAAAAACCCAGGTTATTATAGTTGGCCTGATAAATGTCTTTACCATAGGCGTCGCTTGGTGTTACCAAATTATAACCCTGCATGGTGTAGGTAAGGCTTGATTTCAGGCCCCAATGCTGATTTCGGTATGATATGCCAACATTTAAGAGATGAGGCGATTGGCCAACCAGTGGACGCGTTTCAATTTTTGTAATTGTATTCTGGTAAACATTATCAACGATGACAAAGTAGTGTTTGGGTACATCAACCGCTGAATGGGTATATGTATAATTGCTGGTTAATCCAAAATTACCAAAGTATTTCATAAACACCAGTTCCAACCCGTAATTCGTGCATTTGTCAACGTTCTTAAATGATGTATTATCGCTACCTGATTTTACAATTTCTTCAATAGCATTGTTTATTTGTTTGTAAAATACCCCGGCAGTAAATACTTCTTCCTGTTTCGGATAAATCTCGTAGCGCAGGTCAACACTGTTTCCTGTGGCATGTTGCAGGTCTGGATTCCCAGTCTGTCCTCCTGCACGTGGATCGGAATAGGGAATAATTTCGGTATAACCTTGTCTGTTGATGGCCTGATAAACCGAGAAACGCAGGTTTTGCTTATCTGTGATTTTATAGGTCAGGTGCAAACTGGGCAATATATCAAAATAGCTGAGTGTTGAGCTTGCCACTGGGACCTGTAAATTATTCTGGTTGTGTTGGTTTGTCATGTAAGTAAATTCGGCCCTCGCCCCGGTGAGTATTTGAATTTTTCCAAAGGATGTAGTAACCATGGCGTAAGCTGCTTCTATATTTTCCCATGCCCTGTAGTTCCCCGGATTCAATTTAGCATTTCCTTTTTGTTGCTGATCGTTCTGGCTATTCGAGAGAGGAACGGTCAGAAAATTCGGATTCGGGTAACTGGCATAATCAGGTGTTGGATCAAAAAAGTATTCATTGGCATAATTTTTCCTGAATTTATTCCGGGCCATTCCACCAACTTTAAAATCGAAATCGTGACCATAAAGTTGAGATTTATAGTTAATATTCAGATAAGCAGACTCGTTTTCATCCTGATTCCATTGCCAGTTTCTTGTAACCGGTCTTGAATAATTAAGTGTAGCAGGACTGTTGTTTCCTAATTTTGATAAGACAATACTGACAAAATCGGGTGAACTCGAATTTGCATTGCTATATAAAACGGTCCAGTCAACAGCAAGATTGTCAGAGATTTTGTGTTCGCCCTGCAAGGTAGTGGTGGAGAGACCGGAAATGTCAGACTGTGTTTGTGTACCTATCGGACGAATGTTTTGTCCGCCATTTTCGGCCTGTCTATCCTGGAATTCCCTTACCCGTAATTCATTGCTTTGAAACAAGGAACTGAACAAGGAGATTTTGTTATTCGCATTGATTTGGTAATCCAGCTTAACGTATCCGCCATATTTTTTTTGACGTTTACTGAAAACCTGATGTTCCCAATACTCTACTACATTTTTATTTGTATTCGGGTCAGGTGAGTAACTTGTATAATCATAAGTATTTGCCTGTGTGTTTGTTTGAGTGCTCACTGCAAACAATACCCCAAGTCTATTGTGAAAAAATCTTCTTCCTCCCGAAAAATTCAAATCCAAATCAGGTATGGCCTTTTTAGTCTGAACAACCATATTCTTTCTGGGAAATTCTGATTCCTGGGCCAGATAATCCGGTCCGTGTATTGCGCTAAAATCTTTTGAGGCAACCGTGCTATTGTCGAAAGTTAAGAAGTCGTGATTGGTATAATACAGGTTATAACCCGAACCGCCTTCTATTTTAAAGAATGCCTTATCGGAGGCTTGTTTCATCTTTATGTTGACTGATCCGCCCAATGCATCGCTTTCGACATCCGGAGTTAACGATTTTACCACTTCAATACGTTCTACCAAATCTGATCCAATCATGTCAAGCGATGCCGATCTGCCCGATGAACTGGTACTTGGCATGGCAACACCATTCAGCATCGCACTGTTATACCTGGGAGGCATCCCCCTGATAACCATCTGGGCATTACTACCGGTACTGTTTTTTATCATCGAAACGCCCGATACCCGCTGAAGGATATCCGCCACGTTTAAGTCGGGCAGTGATTCAATTGCCTTTGCACTAACGACATTGATGACCTGGTTGGAGTTTCTTTCTGAATTACGTGCGCTGATATCGGTACTTTGATCGATATGGGCAGTAATATTAATCTGGTTTATTTCCTCCGTTTTCCCGGTAAGCTTAAAATCTAAAACTTGAACGTCAGCTTCTCCAATAGTAAGTTTTTGTTCGACAGGGTAATAACTGATATTACTGCACTTAATCTGATAATCTCCTCTTGGTACGTTTTTAAAGAGGTAGGATCCATCCGAACCTGAGACTGTCCAAAGTTTTAACTCTTTAATGTAAATGGTAGATCCAATGAGTTTTTCACCTGTTTTTAAGTCACTAATTTTTCCTTTAAGTACTTTAGCAAAAATCAGATTGGAAAAGGAAAATAGGATTACAACTAAAAGTATAGTTCGACGCATATTAAAATGATATAAAATATGTTACTAGTCATGAACCAATTTTGACCATTTTTTTTCGGATGCAAATCCAGAGTTCCGGGTTAATGTTTGATATTGCTTTCCCGCATCTGAAAGTAGAACCGCATGGAATTCAAAAAAAAACAAGAACAAAATCGAGTGCAAAATCAAAAATGACCCATGCTCATGAGTCAAATACAGATGCAATGTTAGGCTGAATCGAAGGAGTCCACAATGGTTACTTTAACTGAAAACCGATAGTCATTTTCACTATAAGCTGCGAAATAAGCGTTAATCATTGTAATTCAAATGCTTTGAATTACAAAAAGATAGGAGTGTAACTAGAAATTAATCCTTGAAATATTTTGCTTACAAATGATTAATCGTTAATTAATAAATCACTACTTTTTGATCATCGGATACTCGCCAAAATCTGAGTTTAATTAAACTTGAAATTCACTAATTTAAAGATGAACTTCTTTTAATATCTCGCAGAAGCATCAATTTAGAAATTCCTGATAAGAAAATATCCGGGATGCCAAAAATCAGCATCCCGGATATACATCGTCTTAAAAACAGTTCATTGCTTCATGAACGATTTAGACGAATTAACGTTGTCCTTTTGAAGAAAATACTACCCACAAGAATATTTCTTATTTTTTTAGGATGTACTTGTATATCGTTTCTCCTCTAAAATCAATAAAGCAGAAAGTGAAGTTTTCCTGAGATACAGAACAAACGGTGAATCCTGGGTCTGGATTACAAAATAGTGTGCCATCTGTTTTATTTACCTTTCTGGACTGAGAAGCTGAAGAATTTACAATATAGTTCACCGTCTTACCTTCTGGTTTTATGTGCTGAAAATTATGAATGTGACCACAGATATAAACATCTGCTTTTCTTTTCTCAATGATCGTTCCTACTCTTTTTTGCATATCAAGGCGCTCAGCTTCTGCCTTATCGGTATCTGCATAGACTGGGTGGTGTCCTATTACGATCTTCCACCGGTCATTTGAAGAAACCAGAGTCGAGTCTATCCATTTGAGCTCTTTTTCAATATCCTGTTTTCCAGCATCGGAGTAGCTGCCTTCTGTCCGGTATTTGTCGATGAGGGGAGCCGTATCAATAAATACAAACAAACACTTATTTCCAGATACATCCATGGTTCTCTCGATTGAATAATATCGGGCAGGTGCTTTCCATCTTTCGGATACTTTTGAATAATCTAAAATAGCTTGAACGCTTCCATGATATTCGTGATTTCCCGAAACTACATACCAGGGAATATTCATCAACGAAGGAGCAGTATATATGTTTTCAAATTTATCCTTCCATTCACTATCATCCGTGCTTTTTACGCCATCGTCGTGAATTGGATCTCCGGCAATAGCAATGAAGCTTATCTTGTTGTATTCCGCTTCCTTACCCATAAGAGTTGCTATATTTTTTTGCTCAGAAACTCCTCGTCTCCCCATATCATTGGCAACCATAAAATTTAATGCACTGTCTGGTAACTTTTCGGGATTGATCAGTACTTGAGCATTTACCGAAGAAACCAACAAAAACAAAATCAAAAAAACATTTAGCATCTGTTTCATATACCCTAATTTAGAATTCATTTAATGTATACACTTTGTAAAACTTCAATTCTGCCAACTTCGTCGTGTTCGATTTTGACAATGATTAGCTTTGTAATTTCATAATAAACAAGTATTTACGAAAGAAACAAGTTGAGAGGAACAAATCGTTTCATATTTCCAGATTTGACATGACAATTCAGTGAAATAATTCTGTACAAGAATAGAATGAATATCAGGAGTCAGCAATGGTTACTTTAGCCTAAAACAGATAGCTATTTTCACTATGATCTGCATAACACACGTTAAACGTTGTCAATCAAATGCTTTGGAAAACAAAAAGACAGAAGTGTAATTGAAAATTAATTTTTGAAACATGTTGTCAACAATATATTAATTATTAATTAATCAATTGTCCTTGTTGTTGATTGACTATTCGGATAGATTTGAAGTTCACAATTCCTGAGATTTTGGAGAAACAATTAAAACAAATTATTATTGCCGACGACCATGCAGTCGTTCGCACAGGGTTACAACTCATTCTGGAGGAAACTAATGAAATGTGCATCTCTGGCGAAGCATCGAACGGATTTGATCTGATCGAAAAACTCAAGAACGATTATTATGATCTGGTAATTCTTGATATTTCGATGCCCGGAAAAGATACCATCGATTTGATAAAAGAGATTCATGCATCATGGGAACGGCTCCCAGTAGTAATTTTCTCGATGAACCCTGATGAAATATATGCAGTTCGTATGATTCGGAACGGAGCTTCGGCATATATCAATAAAGAAACTGAGCCTCAGCAAATTACAGAAATACTGAGAATTGTTTTGTCAGGAAAAAAATACATTACCCAACAACAAGGAGCCATTCTTGCTGATCTGGTAATTGAACCTGAAAAGAATGTCAATTCCCCGCTGCATGAAACACTTTCAGACCGCGAGTTCCAGATATTTTTCATGTTAGCTTCAGGCATGAAGAAATCAGATATTGCTAAAAAGCTATCAATCAGTAAAAATACCATCGGAAACCATCGGAGCAATATCATGCACAAAATGAATCTGGCAGCCAATTCTGAATTTACAGGTTATGCCATTCGACATGGAATAATGAAATGAAACAAACCCGTCAAATCGTTCGGATTTTTATCCTGGCAACTATTTCTTTGTTTATTGCTTCCTCATGCAAAAAGCCAACTGTTCAAATACAAAAAACTAAAGCAATAGCTGAAATAGAGAAACTGTTGTCAATTACCAATGACTCAGGCTCGGTTTCAATCGACCATGCCATTAAGTCAGCTCAAAAAGCAGTTTCACTGGCTCAAAGCATTCATAACGATACGATGGTCGCTAAATCGTGGTTGGTATTGGGTGCCGACTTTCGTCTTCGTGGCAAAAATGATGAAGCGTTCGACCTGTTTCAAAATGCGCTGCAACTTTCCGAAAAAACCGGATTCGCTCGTGGGAAATGTCAATCCTTAATTGAATCCGGCACTATTTTTTATATCCGCGGCCTATATGACCAATCCGAAGACCTTTATCAAAAGGCATTGGAGATTACCTGGCAAAAAAAGTTTCCAGATCTTGAAGCGAATGCACTTAATCAAATTGGCAAATACCTGCATACTACCGGACATTTTGAAGAATCGGTCGTGTATTATCAGCGTGCAATCGCCATTTTTAATAGGTTGGGAAATGGGCAACAAACGGCATCTGTCTTGTTAAGTCTTGGCAAAACATATAATAACGAAGGCGATTTTTACATGGCATTAAAATGTTATTTGGAGGCCTACACTGCCTGCGAAAAAACAAATGACTATTTGAATTTAGCAGATGTTTGCAACCATTTGGGAACCATTTATCTGTCGATTAACCTACCCGACAAATCGATGGAGTACCACCGGAAAGCCCTGAATTACCGATTGGCGCTTAATACTCCGGAAGGATTGGCCAATTCATATAATAACATTGGAAAGGTTTTCATTGTGAAAAATCAGCTCGACAGCGCTCATCTGTATTTCTCAAAAGCTTTGAACAATTGTGAACAAATTCGCTACATCAAAGGAAAAGTAAAAGCCATGACCAATCTGGGGAAAGTAGAAAATCTACGGTCAAATTTTAAGCGCGCTGAATATCAGTTGCTTCAGTCGATTAACATTGCCAAAAATGCAGGATATGTTGCAGGTATTGCTGAAGCTTCGCTTGAGTTTGGAAATACACTTCTGGGCTTGCATCAACCTGATTCAGCAAAATCGTATTTTCAACTCTCGCTTGATAAGGCAAAACTGGCTAACCTGGTTCAGCTTGATCATGACGGCTATTGGGGATTATACCAATGTTCACTGACTCAAAAAGATTTTGAAAAGGCATTGGAGTATTTCACTCTTTTCTCCAAGTCGGAAAAGAAACTCATGCTGGCAGAGGAAAATCAGCGTTTGTCGGAATTACGCATCTCGTTTGAGACCGAAACGAAAGAAAAAGACAATGAAATGTTACGGAAAGACATTGAACTAAAAAGATTGTCAATACTTCGTAAGGATGCTTTTTTATGGATATTCATGATTGCACTGGGCTTAACAGCAGCCTTTACTGCTATGTTTTACTACCGTTTTGAAAACAAGAAAAAAGCTAACCGGAGACTTGAACAACTCAATAATCAGATCACCACTCAAAATAAGAAGCTCGAGAAACTAAACAAAGAGCTCGAAATTGCTAATCGCGAAAAGGATAAGATATTTTCAATCATTACGCACGAATTGCGCAATCCGCTCTATTGGTTTAAAAACCTGACTGAGATGCTTTCATTGAAGTATAGCACAATGCCACCTGAGATGGTGCAGAAAACCCTAGGCGCTTTAGACGAATCGGCGAAAAATGCCTTTCACCTGATGGACAATTTATTGCATTGGTCACGATCACGCCTAAACCGGATTACTCCGGTTATCGGCGAACATTCAATAGAAAAGCTTGTCAACGAATCTTCACGAATGTATGAAACCATCTTGAAACAAAAAAACATACAACTGATTACCAATCTATCTGAAGATTCTTTCATAAAGGCTGACGCTGATTTGTTTATGTGTGTTGTTCGCAACCTGGTGTCCAATGCCATTAAATTCACGCCTGAAAATGGGACAATTGAGATCAACTCCGATCGCGAAAGACAGTATTTTGTCATCTCGGTATCCGATTCTGGAGTTGGCATTGACAACAAACACAAAAAGTCAATCTTTAATTCAGAAGTTAATTCGATATCTGTGGGTTTGATGAACGAAAAAGGTTCGGGTTTTGGGTTGAAGTTGTGCAAGGAATTTGTAAAAATGAACCACGGTAAGATTTGGCTCGCAGAACATGGAGGCGGAGGTTCCTGCTTCTGCTTTACAGTTCCGGCAGCAGATTCTAAAAATAATCAGGATATATAAGGCGGTTGCAATGCCTTAGATCCAGTATTAAATTTTAAGTAAGTGAATATATCAATGTAATTTGATTATTTCCAGGTTCGTTCAAAGCTGACTTCCGTTTACCAATGATATTCCTGATCCTGCGCCATGGAAAGCGATTAACAGTTATAAATATGAATGTCGAGGTATTTCTGAGGAGAGATTGTATAAACCATGCTTTTTCAGTATGAATTCAAGAATTTCATACGTTATATCAGGATATCTGATCTGAAGCGCTTTCGAATTCTGAATCCAATCGGTCAATACAGGCGCTGAGGTGGCGAAATGTTCCAGCACTTCTATCCCCATTGATTTCAGGTAGGCGGCATTGCAATATTGTTCATATTGTCCCGTCATTGGAATGACGCACAGCTTTTTACCCAGAAAAATTGCTTCTGCCGGACCTTCAAACCCAGCGGTGCAGACCAGTCCTGTACAATTCAGGAAACTTTTGGTAAAGCCATCGAGCGAAACTGGCTGAAAATGAACATTACCAACTACATATTCAGATTTCGAATTTTTCGAAAAAACCTGCCATTCGGTATCCGAAATGCCGGATAAAACATCCTTAATTTGCTGATCGCTGTAGGCGGGCAGATAAACCGTATAATAGGATTTAACGGTTGATTCAGCATTTCGGATGTCGCGACGAACGACAGGAGGGAAAATATCAGGAGAGAAGGGTTTAAAATTAAAACCGTAATTATAACTTGCCGGGGCATAATGTTTTAGAATAAATTTCCCGACAATATCCTTTTTTTCAGGTTTGGGCGCTGAAGTATGCAACACTGCATTCTGATGACTGAGTCCGATGCAGGCTTTTTTCTGAAGCCGGCACGCCCAGGCTGACACCGGCTCAAAATCACTGATAACCAAGTCGTACTGATTGACAGGAATTGATTTTATATCACGGAAAAACTGTTTGACAGGCATCTTCCGTATCGTTTTCAGAAGATCGACACCTCCATTTTGCCCGAAAATAAAACTCAATCCGGAAAAACTGTAATCAATCTTGAAGGCAACTTTCAGATCGGATTGTGTACCGCTCACTAAAACATCGGTATCGGCCATCGATTTCAGGATCGGAACAATTTCGGTAGCACGGGCCAAATGACCGTTTCCGGTTCCCTGAATGGCATATAGAATTCGCATTTATTACTGATAATTAATCATTTAATACTCATCTTTCCTTTCGGAATTTAGAAGAAACTTGCCACTTTCATTTCTTCCAGAATTGATCGGTACAACTGCTTTTTATCTGGAATATAAAGTTCATCACCAGGCAAATCGGGTTCATCCTCTATATCAGCGGTGAAATAGTTCAAGGTCCATATTCCATCTATACACTCGGCAGCCGAAAAATGTTCAACCCAATCGCCGCAGTTGATGTACCTGACCGTTCCCTTTTCGATCGTAATCGTTTTATCAACCGGAATATGCGTATGACCACAAATAACCAGATCAATTTCTTTATGGAGGGCAGCATTGGCAATGGCCATTTCAAAATTGGTCAACACCTTGTTTTCTTTCAGAATCCGGTCTTTCATCGATTTATAAAGGATCATATCCTTGCGCCTGAATATCCTCAGTATTGAATTCAGCATATTGTTGATTACCGTAAGAAAGCCATAAGCAGCTGCACCGAATTTTGCCAGCCAGGGCGAATGATGAATAATATGATCGAAAATATCGCCGTGAAAAATCCATATTTTCCGGTTGCCAACGGTCAGTTCAAGCTGATTGACAATACTGAAATTTCCCAATCGGGTATTGTTGAACTTGCGGAAAACATCGTCATGATTGCCGGTAATGTATACCACCTGAATTCCTTTTTCGATCATTTTCACCAACTGACGAACAATTTTCAAGTGTGCTTTAGGGAAGTAATTTCGGCTGAACCGCCACGAATCGATGATATCACCATTTAAAACCAGCATTTGTGGTTGAATCGATTTCAGATATTTGAGAAGTGGCTTTGCCTTGCTGGCGAGGGTTGCCAGATGTACGTCTGAAATAACTGAAATATCTAAGCGACGAAGGTCATCCTGCATAAAACATGAGCTTTAATACTCATGCAAGTAGGCATTCTTTCATTACAAAAAAATTAACATTCAGTGAATTCTAAATTAAAGTTGAACCAGGCATCTTCTTCCCAACCGAATCCAACGCAATTCAGGCATAGACAACCTGAAACTTCCTGGCCGCAGCAGACGGGGAAACCTGGAACTTGAGACTGCCCTTACACCCAGCTTTCGTCCAGAATTTCGCCCTTGATGCTGACGATGATTTCTTTTACCGGAACTTTGCGCGAAGCTTGTGATGCTGCCATCCGCACCAGTTGCGACAAACCACCGCAGCACGGAACTTCCATCATCATAATGGTAATAGTATTCACTCGGGCTTCGTCGATCAGCCGACGGATTTTCTCCACATAAATTTCTTTGCCCTGATCCAATTTCGGACAGGCAATGACTAATGATTTTCCGGCTAAATGTTTCGTATGAAAATTACCTAAACTGAAAGCCACACAGTCGGCAGCCAATAGCAAGTCGGTACAATGGAATGCTGCTCCGGCAGGATTGATCAGATGCAACTGAACCGGCCACTGGCGCAGTGCCGAAGGTGTTTCGGTGACAACAGCCGCTGGTGCAAAGCGTAGGTTCTTCGGTTCAAAACTCACTTCCTGAGATCCGGGGCAACCGCCCGAAGCACATCCGCCCGAAGATTCAACCTTTGCAGAATGAACTTCGGCAATCACAGCTTCAACGTTGAATGGTATTTCGCCGGAATGTATTTTCAGGTAACTGACAGCTTGTTTCAGGAAAGTGGTTTCGCCATGTTCTTTGAGGTGTTTGAGGTGCGCCACCATCGTATTCTTTCCTTTCGGAATAATTTGCTGAACAACAACCGCTTCATCATACTCATCGGCTTCACGCTTTTCGATGGTAATCGCTCCTTCGGGGCAATGGCCCAGGCAAGCTCCCAGCCCATCGCACATCAACTCACTAATGAGCCTGGCTTTTCCATCGATAATTTGCAGCGCACCTTCGTGGCAATTCGGAACACAAAGTCCGCAACCATTACATTTATCCTCGTCAATATTTACAATTTCGCGTATCATCTTGATTTAAATTAAATTTCTGACTTCTTCTTCTTCAAAACCAATAAAACGGCAAACAATTCGGAGAACTCCTGCCGTTTGAAGGCTTCGCTGACCGCCGAAACCTCGCCGCGGTAGGAGTTCAGGGTTTCGCTAACCGCCGAAAGCTTGCCGCGGTCGGAGTTCAAAATTTCATTCATCGATTATTTTTGAAAACGGATTGTTTTCAACACCGCATCTTTAAAAGCAACTAATTTATTATTCTGAAACAAAACTACCTTTCTTTCGGTTGTCTGAAATGTACCCAATGTTACAAAACGAAAGAAAACGGCAATTTGACACCAGGACACCAAGACACGAACTAACGCCAACGAATAGATGAGTTGATTGATTTTCTGGCTGACTTTGTGACGTTGAGCCTTTGGGACAAGATAAAATTCTCAATTTATATTTATGATCGAACCCGAAATACTTTGCCAGTCGCCCATCTTCAGGGGCATTTCGCCGGAAGAACTAGCTAATCTTTTTAGCCAGATTCATTTTCAGGTTAAAACATACCAGAAGAATGATCTGATCACGATAAGCGGTGAAATTTGTGACCGTTTGCTGATTATTCAGCATGGAAGTGTGAAAGCCGAGATGAACGACTATTCAGGAAAGACGATTAAAATCGAAGATATGGAAGCGCCAATGCCACTGGCAACGGCTTTTTTATTCGGAAAAGAAAACCGCTTTCCGGTAACGGTTTCGGCTATAACAGAGGTTGGAATGGTGTCTGTTCCGAAGCCGGAATTTGTAAAACTCCTCCAGATGAATTCGATCATTTTAAACAACTACCTCAATACCATCTCAACACGAGCGCAGTTTTTATCGAAAAAGCTGAAGTTTCTGTCGCTTAAAACCATCAAGCAAAAGATAGCACATTACCTGCTCGAAAAGGCTGGCGACCGTTTACAATCCGTCGAAATTCAACAATCACAGGAACAGTTGGCCGAAATGTTTGGAGTTACCCGTCCATCGCTTTCGCGCACATTAGGCGAAATGAACCAGGAAGGACTGATTGAAACCAGTAGGCGGACCATTAAAATTCTGGATAAAAACCGGATGAACCTGTTGCTGAAAAACTGAAACGGAAGTAGAGAAAAGAAAAACACAACTTAATAAGTGTCAGGTTTGTTTTTGTTTAGGTTCTGCAACAAGGTTGTGTTTGGGAATATAAACGAACCTGAAGTTGCCTCGCAAATCTTCCTTGTTTTACTGAATTGTAACCCGAGCAAGTATATCTAAAATTCAATTTTTCAATGATTTACCGTAGTTTACCGAAAGTGTAATTTATAATTAACGAATGTGTAATCGTTCTGTAACATTCTTGGCGAAAATTTGCATCAACATTTAATCAGAACAAAATTAACATTGATGAATATGAAAAAACTTAGCCTTATTGCTCTTATGTTTGTTTCCGCTTTATTTTTTAAAGCGAATGCTCAGGAAGCAACAGTTAATGAAAAACTCACAGAAGTTAATGACAAAGTTAGCGGTTTAACCGAGAGGCTTGCAACCGACGAAGCTGACCTTCAGAAACTCACCAAGATCAAAGTGTCAGGTTACATTCAGGCTCAGTGGCAGAAAACGTATAGTTTGGCTTCTGATCCAATGAACAACTATTTTTCGATCAGACGTGCACGTGTAAAATTTACCTACGAAGCCGCTGATGGTGTAAAATTCGTTTTACAACCTGATTTTTCTCCTCAGGCAATAACTTTAAAAGATGCTTATGTAGTTTTAAACGATCGTTGGACAAAAGCATTTAGTTTAACTGCCGGTAAATTTAACCGCCCGAACTACGAAGTTGAATATTCTTCAAGCCAACGTGAAGTTATTGAACGTTCATCGGTAATCAGAGCAATATATCCTGGCGAACGTGCCATTGGAGCCAAATTGGAATTCAATCCACAAAGTTTGCCATTGCACGTGCAATTAGCCCTTTTTAACGGAGCAGATGCTCTTCAAATTAAAAAAGCTGACGGAACCTATTTGTACGATGCCAAGAGTACTTTTGTAAGTTCGGCAGACGAAAATAAGGATTATGACAATGGAAAAGATCTCATGGTTCGTGCTACCTATAACATTAAATTAGGCAACTTTGGAGGCTTGGATTTGGGCGCTCATGGTTACTTCGGATCATTGAAATCAATGTCAACCTCAACATTAACCAGTGATTATAAAACCGTTAACAATGCAAATATTGGTGATGTAATTAAAAGAAACTGGGCTGGTGGTGAATTTCAATTATTTGCCGACATCTTAGGCGGATTATCAGTTAAAGGTGAATATATTGCTGGTAAAAATGCTTCAGTAGGGTATAAACCTGTTTTCAATGCTGATAAAACTCTTGCCACTGCCGGTCTTCCAAACTACCAGAATAATTTTGCCGGATATTACCTTTATTTCATTAAAAACCTTGGCAAAAAGAATCAGTTTGCTTTCCGTTACGATTATTATGATCCAAATACCGACATTAAAGCTAAAGATTTGACAAGCGCCGCTTCAGTAGTTGGATACGCCAGCGCAGATAAATCCTATGTTAAAAAAATCACCACAGGCGATTTGGCAACCACCACTTTTGGTTTGGCTTTACACCACTATTTTGATGATAATTTAAGAATTACATTGGAATATGACATTGTACAGAATGAAAAAGTAGGAGCTGCCAATGTATTAACCGGAAACTACACAAAATTAGACGGAACAAGTACAGGAGGTAAAGATGCTTCAGGAAATGCACTTCCTGCAGGTCTTGATTACAGCAAGAATGTAAACAACAACCTTCTCACCCTGAGAATTCAGGCCAAATTTTAATTGAAAAAAAAAAATAACATCCAAAATCAGAAAAAATGAAATCATTAAATATTAAAAAATTCGCAGTAATCGCCATTTTACTTGGCTTGGTTGGGTTTGCTTTTACACCGGCAGCTGATCGTATTACCGTAAAAGGATCTGACACCATGGTAATCCTTGCTCAAAAATGGGCCGAAGTTTATATGAAAAGTAATCCAAATGCAGCTATCCAGGTAACTGGCGGTGGATCAGGTGTAGGAATTTCGGCTTTGATCAACGGAGCAACTGACATTGCCAACGCCAGCCGCAAAATGAAACCTTCAGAAAAAGATAAACTGAAATCCAGATACAATACGTTGGGTGTTGAAGTAGCTTGTGCTAAAGATGGTATCACAATTTACCTGAATCCAGCCAATAAAGTAAAAGAACTTACCATCAAACAGTTAAGCGAAATTTTCAAAGGCAACATCAAAAACTGGAAAGAAGTTGGTGGATCTGATGCTGAAATCAAATTGTATGGACGTGAAAACAGTTCAGGTACGTATGTATTCTTTCAGGAAAACGTAGTAAAAGGCGATTATGCCCCAAGTTGCCAGACTTTGCCAGGAACTGCTGCTGTTGTTAATGCAGTAACAAAAGACCCTGCAGGTATTGGTTATGGCGGCGCAGCTTATGCTACCGGTATTGAAATATGTAAAGTTAAAAAAGATGATAAAAGCGCAGGTTCTATTCCTACAGCAGAAACCATCAAAACAGGCGAATATCCAATCACCCGCTACTTATACATGTACCTTCGGAACAAACCAACTGGAGCTATGAAAAGCTATATCGACTGGATTTTAAGTACTGAAGGCCAGAAATTGGTTGTTGAAATGGGCTACTTCCCAGTAAAATAAACAGCATAAAATTATCACACCTATGATTACAAGCGAGTTACTTTCTATTGAAGGTAATTCGCTTCGTTTATTTCACAATTTATTATTCAGTGATATTAAATTAATTTACAGATGAAAACATCACTCTACTCAATACTTTCAATGCTACTTATAAGCCTTTCTATTCTATCGGGCTGTAAACAAGCGGCTCCAAAAGTCGGGCTTCTTATTCACAGTTACGACGAGAAAGATAAAACATACCTGGTTGAAAGTCTGACTAAAAACGGAATGGAAGTTCTGATGAAGGAGGCCGACAACAATCAGGCAAAACAGGTTGATCAGGCTCAGGAAATGCTTGATAACGGAGCAAAAGTCTTGATCATCGTATCTATTAATCAGGAAGAATCAGCAAAAATTGTGGAATTAGCTCATAATAAAAACGTGAAGGTAATTGCCTACGACCGCCTGATCGACGGTTGTCAGCTTGATTATTATGTATCAGCCAATACAATTGATTATTACGTATCGACCGATAGCAAAAAAAATGGCGAATTACAGGCCTCATCGCTAACAGCGATCAACCCAAAAGGAAACTATGCCCTGATCTGCGGTTCGAGATACGACAACATTTCGATGAGGCTTTTTAACGGACAAATGAATGTTTTGCAACCATACATGGAAAAAGGAGATATTCAGGTTGTTTACAGCGAATTTACGGATGACTGGAGTGCAGCCCAGGGATCATTCCACACCAATCAAATTTTGGATAAATATCCTGATATCACTGCAATTATTGCCGGAAGTGACGAAATTGCCAGTGGGGTGCTCGCAACCCTGAAAGAACGTGGTTTGGAAGGCAAAGTATTGGTTGCCGGTCAGGATGCCAATCTGGAAAACATAAAAGCCATTTCAAGTGGTAAGCAAACATGTACCATTCTGAAACCGCTCAAAAAAATGGCTGAGGTAACGGCTGAAATAGCTGCGTCAATTGCTTATAACAGACCGTTAACGATGAAATTTACGAACCAAAGCAATGGAAAAGCCTTAATAAAATCAGTAATGATTGACGCTTCAGTGGTTGATAAAGAAAATATCAAAACAACTATTCTTGCTTCTGGTTATTATTCTTTAGACCAGATCTCGAAATAGAAAATGGAACGTATAACGGTGATAGGCCACTCAGCTAGCAGCTTCGGTAACTGAAAAATAAATTTTTTAAGTATGAAACGAATAAAAAAAGGTAAACAATCAGGCTCAGCAATGCAGAATTCGGGTCTGATTGACATTACCCATAAGAAATTCAGGTGGAGTGAATATCTGGCTGAGAAAATCATAAAGGGAGTCGCTTTCCTTTCCATAACCATTATTATCCTGATTTTTGTTTTTGTGTTCAGAGAAGCGTTTCCAATCTTCACTTCCGCAAAAACACCTGATAAAACCGAAGTTGTGAAAAGTAAAGATCAGGTTCAGGAAACGAATGTCGCGGTTAAGATTCAGACATCAAATTCAGAGGTTCAGGAGACGTATGGTGAGGTAACGGATAAACCAGCAGCAACGGATGTTCAGGAAACGTATGGAGAAGTAACCGATAGCTCAACACAGTCAGAAACTTCAGACGAAGATTATACGGTTAGCTCCGGAAGCGGGTATGACGATAATCAGACCGCTCTAAAATCATTGCTGACCAAAGACTGGGTTCCGGTTTCACAAAAACCGAGATATGGAATATTGTCGCTCATTGTTGGCACATTCAAGATTACGCTCATATCCATTCTTTTTGCTGCTCCGCTGGCCATTTTAGCTGCTTTGTACACGGCTTCGTTTGCCAGTAAACGGATGAAAGAAATCATCAAACCAACCATTGAGTTGCTGGCCGGGTTTCCTTCAATAGTTATCGGTTTTTTTGCACTGATGGTTTTAGCCACTTTTCTTCAGAATGTTTTTCATTACGACACCCGGCTGAACTCGTTTGTCGGAGGTATTGCCATGGGTATCGCGGCAATACCAATCATTTTCACCATTACTGAAGATGCCTTAACTGCTGTTCCAAGCTCTTTTTATCAGGCCAGTCTGGCATTGGGCGCATCGAAATGGCAAACGGCTTTTTTTGTCATTCTACCGGCTGCAACTCCCGGAATTTTTGCTGCCATTCTTTTGGGTATTGGCCGTGTTTTCGGCGAGACAATGATTGCACTGATGGCTACCGGAAATGCAGCACTGATGGATTTGAATCCATTTACATCCGTAAGGACATTGGCTGCTACCATTGGCGCCGAAATGGCCGAAGTGGTTTTTGGTGATACTCATTACAATGTACTCTTTCTCATCGGTGCGCTGTTGTTCGTTTTCACCTTTGCGCTGAATGCCATTGCCGAGTTTTATGTGAAAGGAAAATTAATGAAAAGAATCCAGGGAAAATGATCAAAAGTCTCAAAAACAATCTAAAAGGCATCCTGATAGAAGGCTTGACGCTTTCTTCGGCCTTGCTGATCATTGCAATTTTAATCGTAATGGTCACTGTGATCGTGATTGGAGGAAAAGACCAGATTTCATGGGAATTTCTGACCAGTTTTCCTGAAGATGGGATGACCAAAGGTGGAATCTTTCCAGCTATTTATGGTACTGCCCTATTAGTTCTCATCATGGCTGTCGCGGCAGTTCCTTTTGGAACCATCACTGCGATTTACCTGACCGAATACGCTAAAGAACATTCAATTATTGCTAAAACCATCCGGTTTGCAGTGCGCACGCTGGCGGTGATTCCATCAATTATCTACGGCCTTTTTGGATTGGGATTTTTCATCAAATTTGTAGGAACCAGCATGGACAATGCTTTTCTGGGTGGACAGCTTAAATGGGGACAGCCCAATATTTTATGGGCCAGTCTGACAATGTCTTTGCTCACGTTGCCCGTAGTCATTGTTTCGGTCGAAGAAGCGTTGAAAACAGTTCCGAACGATCTTCGTGCCGCAAGTCTTGCCCTTGGCGCCACCAAATGGCAAACCATCTGGAAAGTGGTTATCCCGGGTTCTATTTCAGGAATTATGACTGGAACAATCCTTGCTGTCAGCCGTGGCGCCGGCGAAGTGGCGCCAATAATGTTCACCGGAGCGATTTACTACGTGGCAACTTTACCAGGATCATTCAGCGACCAGTTCATGGTACTTGGATATCACATTTACGTGATGACAACCCAATCGGCCAATGTCGACAAAACCTTGCCGATCCAGTTTGGCACCACCCTCGTACTTTTGGCGCTCACATTTATCCTGAATATTTCAGCCATCGTTTTAAGATACCGCATCAGAAAAAAGAAAATCAACTAATATGAATTTAGAAAAGATAAAGACCGACAACATGTTCCTGTATTACGGGAGCAAAATGGCTCTCAACGATATTTCCATCAAGATTCCGGAGAAAAAAGTGACTGCTTTTATCGGCCCGTCGGGTTGCGGAAAATCAACCTTTTTGCGAAGCCTCAACCGCATGAACGACCTTATTGACGGAGTGAAAATTACAGGGAACATTGTGATTGACAACATCAATATTTACGACAAAAACATTGATGTTGTAACACTTCGGAAAAAAGTGGGAATGGTGTTTCAAAAGTCAAATCCCTTTGCGAAATCGATTTACGAAAATATAGCTTATGGTCCCAGAATCAATGGGCTGAACGACAAGAAACAACTCGATGAAATTATTGAAACTGCTCTGAAGAATGCCGCTATCTGGGATGAGGTGAAAGATCGTTTAGGTGATTCAGCGCTGGGACTCTCAGGAGGACAACAACAACGGCTTTGCATTGCCCGCACATTGGCTGTGAATCCCGAAATTGTACTGATGGACGAACCAGCCAGCGCACTCGATCCGCTGTCGACCTCCAAAATTGAGGAATTGATCGTTCAACTGAAAGAAAACTACACCATTGTTATCGTCACACATAACATGCAGCAAGCCGCCCGCATCAGCGATCAAACGGCCTTTTTCTACCTGGGCGAATTGATCGAATACGATAAAACGAAAAAGATTTTCACGAATCCCGATAAAAAACAAACCGAAGATTACATAACCGGTAGGTTTGGTTGAGAAGCCCCTCTAAATCTCCCCCAAGGGGAGACTTTTTGGGAGTGAAGACTCTTAACTTTTAAGCTTTTATAATTCAAATCAAAAAATAAATTGACGCAGTCCCTTCTTTAAGCCCCCTCTTTGGGAGGGGGTTTGGGGGAGGCTGTTAGGGGAGGCTCTATATGGAAAACAGAATATTCGACTCGGAGCTCGAAAAGCTCACGCAAAAGGTCATTCAAATGTGTTATCAGGTAAATCAGCAAATCAACGATTCTCTGACTGCATTGAAGGATTACGATCTTAAACTTGCCAAAAAGGTGATTGATAACGATAAGGAAATAAACACTCTTGATGTGAAAATCGACAAGTTGTGCCAAAAGATTTTTGCACTGCAGCAGCCGGTTGCACGCGACTTGCGTTACATTCTTTCGGCCCTGAAGATCAACAATGATTTGGAACGGGTTGGTGACCATGCTGTGAATATTGCCAAACGAATTGCGCCGCTCGAAGATTACCGTCAACTTGTCACCGATTTGGGTGTTGATCAGGTTGGCAATGAAACTTCCTTGCTTTTCGCTGATGTAATCAATCTGGTGAGAACCCATGATTTGCATTATTGTCATGAAATTTATAGGCGCTCAGCTTTGGTAAAAGAAGGATGCCGCAACATTGCGGACGAAATCCTGAATGAAATGATGCAGAAATCGGAAGTCGTGGTGGTTGCCTCCAACATTCTGATCATTGTTAATTTAATCGAGCGGATTGCCAGCTATTCAAATAACATTGCCGAATCAATCACTTTTGTGGTGGAAGGCGAAATTGTGAAACACCGGAAGAATAATCAATAGTTCCTTAGGAAAAAATAAAATATAAGTATCCGATACCATGCCTAATTTTCAAATGAAGTCATTAAATGGTCATTGATTGTCATTGATTGTAACTCAAATGACTACAAGTGACTATTGAATGACTATTGAATGACCTATTCATTAGAATGAAAATTTCATTGGGTAATGTTGCGGATATTCATTAAATAAAAAACCCGCCTTCCCTTTTTCAATTGGGTTAGCGGGTTTCCTATGTTCATCCATCCAACGTGTTATTATTTTGAAGGTCCTTTTTTCTCTTTTTTGGGAGTAACGCGGCGTGCCAGCAAGTCGGCATAATATTTACGGGCTGTATTCAGCAGGTTAAGGGTTTGAATAAACAGCGGAGCTTCAAGCGCTTTAGCCATAGCCAGCACATAAGTGGTAAACTCGCCGTATTTGGTAATCGTTTCGGCGCGGATGACCTTCAGGTCGTAACTTTCGGTAGTGGCAGTTGTTACCATGCGTCCGCCAAAGAGTGTTTTAAAGTTGTTGTTGGTATTCTGAAGCCGTGTAACATACCAGTCCATTTGCAGCAAGCTAACTTTTGAGCTATAAGCCGGACTTGTCAGTTCGCTTACCAGCTTATCAATGGCTATCGTTTCGGCTTCGTAGCTGAGGGTTGCCAGGTTTTTAAAACTATCGAATAAAATACTCAACCCACGACTGGCTTCCACTTCTGCCGGATCGTCGGATACCGCATATAGTTTCAGCCCTCTCCCAAAAGCGACGGTCGATTTGTCGCGATCGGCATCGGCTAAATCAATTTTTTGCGTTTCCTCGTTTTTGCGTACCTGGGCAAGTCCTTTTTGGAACAATACCGATTGATTGGAAAGAGTTTGAACGTAAGAGTTAAAAGGTGCATCGGTGAGTAGCGAAGAGTCGACGGCGTTCAGGTCGCTTAAATGACGAATGATCAATTGTCCGGCTTCCAGGTTACTTAATCCAGCCAGACGTAAAGGTTCTAGTTCTAGTTTCATAAGGTTATGTCTTTAAGTATGAAAGATTATGATGCAATTTATCACATAATTTTCAAATAATCATTCAATGAGCAGGTTAAATTGATTATTTTTTTGAATTTTTTTTCCAGACTGATGTTTATAGGAACAAACATCACCTTGAGTTTGGGCTAATTTGAAAAATGAGATAGCTGGAAACCCCGTCGATTGCCGGAACTGGAATCGATTGGCGCCGGAAACTCAGTCTCTAAGCTCACAAGAAAAAAGCAGGTTCGGAAACTCAGTTTACTGGCAGAATCGAATCGAGTTTGCCTTAGAAACCCAGTCGATTGTTCGAACTGAAACCAGTTGGGACTGGAAACTCAGTTCACGGTTAAAAATAATTTTGATTGGAGTCGGAAACCGAATTATCGGAAAGAATTATAAATCTGCGCCAGCGAGTTAATTGAAAGGAAAGAAAAACAAACATACTAAGCTATTGAAGTATAATTTTTTCATAACTAACTATTTAATTTTTTGGAAATATTTTTCAAGGTTTTTATCTTTAATTAATTGATTTAGTTCCGAGATTGAAAATCCTGCCTTTCCCTCTATTCGTTTATCAGAATAATAAAATTCGGTAAATGGATCTCGATCAATGATGCTGTTGATAACTTTAGGGTTTGTTTCCCCTTGATTGAATTCGTCAGACAATTTTTCGCGTATATAGGTGTCAAAACTCAAGCTCGTGAAATAAGAGTCAGAGCCAATCATGGTACTGACAACATAATCGTTAATTAAACGATAACGTTCGTTGTAGTAATATTTCCCTTTATACAAAGTTATTTGTGCCGTTTTGTCGTTAAACTCATAGCTTTGGATGAATCCTTCGTATGGCCTAATAGGCACATTGAAAAAGTAATCCTTCTTTGTTTTGTAAATTGCAAATCCAAACACATCTGGATAAAATTCTTTTGTATTATCCAGATAAGAAAGGTCTTCTTCATCTTTTTTGCACCCTGCCCCCATTAGAGCAAAAAGCAGTACAAAAGCGCTAATTTTAAAAAAAGTTGTTTTCATGTTTTGATTATTCGTTAAAAATTGAAAAGGTTGAAAAACATACTAAGCTATTGAGGTATAATTTTTTCATAACTAACTATTTAACTTTTTGAAAGTATTTTTCAAGGTTTTTATCTTTAATTAATTGATTTAGTTCTGCAATAGTAAATTCAGTTTTACCATTGAAGGGACTTATACAGTAATAAAATTCGGTAAAAGGATCGCGGTCAATAATACTATCGATAACTTTAGGGTTTGTAGCCCCTTGATTGAATTCATCAGACAATTTTTCGCGGATATAGGTGTCAAAACTCAAGCTTGTGAAATAATAATCAGAACCCATCCATGTACTGACAACGTAATCGTTAATTAAACGATAACGTTCGTTGTAGTAATATTTCCCATGATAAAAGGTTATCTGGGCGCTTTTGTCGTTTAGCTCGCAGCTTTGAAAGAATCCTTCGTATGGCCTAATAGGCACATTGAAAAAGTAATCCTTCTTTGTTTTGTAAATTGTAAATCCCGGATTAACATTGAATGGTATCGTATTATCCAGATAAGAAAGGTCTTCTTCATCTTTTTTGCACCCTGCCCCCATTAGAGCAAAAAGCAGTACAAAAGC
>Ga0302296_1000789_pt1 | contig 24799 bp, 22 predicted proteins | sample III_Fen_N3_1_FD_194546 | JGI IMG/M metagenome (GOLD analysis project Ga0302296, IMG submission 194546) | Peat permafrost microbial communities from Stordalen Mire near Abisko, Sweden - III_Fen_N3_1 | ecosystem: Environmental > Terrestrial > Soil > Wetlands > Permafrost | place: Sweden: Abisko...
CTTTGAAATAAAAGTCGGCATAGTTTATGTCGGCTTTTATTTTATCAATCCGTTTTGAAATCGAATCCGTCATGAAGATTACCAGCAGATCAATCGTATTATTTATCTCACTTGCAACACTTTCATCATGCGTTACATCGGCATACATCACCGATCAGGAAAGTATTGAAAGACAAAAGGAAATGCGCAAGTACCGTACAGGACTTAATTTTGCAGAAGTCGGCGTATTGTTTGCTTCGGCAGTTGGTGAAGCATTTACAGGAGTAGGTATTTACCCCGGGCCATCACCACAATCATTCCGGAAAATGAGGCTGATAAACGGATCAAAAGATACCCTTTATATAAATATGGTAACCGATTTTCTTTGGAAAGATTCGGTCTACTGCGACATCCGCGAAATTGTAATGCCACCGCTCGAATCAGCAAAAGTGATTGTACCATTGGGTGCTGCGTACAATGTCTTCTTCAGAACCGTTTACAACGCCCCTGACGATGAAAAGGTTGAGATCAATACAGCCGAAACTGGAAGAGTGAAATTGAATCCGGGCAAGATACTATCCGAAGAAAAACCAATCAATTAAAAACAAATTGCGATGCAACGAGGATTACTGACAGGAATTATACTTGGTGTGGCAATGACCATTTTCACATTGCAAAATTCAGTTAAAGTTCAGGTTAAGTTCTTATGGATGAAATTTGAAGACGTGCCGCTGGCGCTGATTCTGGTAATTTCGATCCTGATTGGAGTAATTATTACCGCAGTTTTTGCCTTCATCGATAAACAAAGGTTAAGAAATAAGATCAGAAGGCTCCTTAATAAGATAAAAAAACTTGAGGATGAGACGGAAGATGGCGATCAGAGAAAGGAAGCGGGAGATTTGATTTCAGATGACGGAATGACCATCGAAGGAGAGCCAGGACATAAATTTTTCGACGATTAATGGACAATCAAAATACAGAAGTTCTACTAAGCACCGCCTATCTGGCACCGATACAGTATTTTACAAAGCTGGTTAGTTATCAGCAGATTTATATCGAATATTGTGAAAGCTACCTGAAACAGTCGTATCGGAATCGCGCGGTCATCCTTGCAGCCAACGGACCATTACAATTGTCAATACCTGTTGCTGATGGACCCCGTGCAAAAGGGCCAATCAAAGATCTTAAACTTTCATATGATCAACCTTGGCAACTTATGCACTGGCGCGGTATATCGTCAGCTTACAATAGTTCGCCTTTCTTCGAATATTATGCTGATGACCTTGCACCTTTCTTTCACAATAAAAAATGGAAGTATTTATTCGATTTCAACCTTGAAATACAAAATGCTATTCTGAAGGCAATTAATCTTGATGTCGCCATAAAACCAACCCTGGATTATTACCCGCAGGGAGAAGCTCCGGAAACAACGGATGATTTTAGGTACACCATTCATCCAAAACAGCAAAAGCAAGAAGCCGATCCTCATTTCTTTCCAACTCCTTATACACAGGTTTTTAATGAAAAATGGGGATTTGTGCCTAACCTAAGTATTTTGGATCTGCTTTTTAGCGAAGGGCCCGAAACCATAAGTCTTCTGCGTTCCTGCATCCGATAACTGATAAACGCAACAACCTTATTATAACTTCTCTTTAATAAATTTATGGACGATTTCGGCATGATCGAAAGCCATCGGAGGTAATGAAATAATTGGAAACCAGTCGGCTTTGGCGGCATCGTCACCACCTTTAACATCAAGTGTTTCTTGAACTCTTCCATAAAAAACAGTCGAGATTGTACGATGACGCGGATCGCGATCGACCGCATCGAAGGTGAAAAACTGATTTAGCTCAACATCTTTTATCCCAGTCTCTTCAAAAAGTTCGCGCTGACAGGCAAACTTTAAAGTTTCTTCCATTTCAACAAATCCTCCGGGAAGTGCCCACACTCCTTCGTATGGACCATGCTTTCGCTGAATTAACAAAATCATTGTCTGACTGAAATTCTCTGCCACAATAATAGCATCAACAGTCATTGCCAAACGTGGATATTTGTAACAGTATTTTAGTTCCTGATTATTCATAATTTTTCAAATATTTTGAACAAGATAATCAATATTTTGAGCAATTCAAAGATAAGCGGAGTGTATTCTACTCAGTTGAAATCAGGCACCAGGTCCGTTAATCATCTAATAACTATTCTTTTTGCTTGGTGGAGTTTCGAACAACGATATAGACCACAATAACAATTGCGAAAAGGTAACCAATTATTTCGAGATGTCCCATATTTTTAGATAGTTAGTGATCAGATATGTCTATTTAAAAAACAGGAGCTTCAACTACCCTTAAACACTTAATCAGTCGTTGATGAGACGTCGCATCAGCCTCATCTGATGGGTATATCGCCCTGTATCAATATTGAATATTCCAAAATGATCTACATTATCGATCCGGACTTTCCCGGATGAATGAATAATTTTATTCTTTTCCCAAATAATACCAACATGAATGATTGCCCCTTCTTCATTGTCGAAAAAAGCAAGATCACCCGGTAAAGCTTCCTCTACAAATGTAAGGTTCTCCCCCAACATGGCTTGCTGAACGGCATCACGTGGAATCGTCAAACCTGCCATTTTATACAGAATCTGCGAAAATCCTGAACAATCGATTCCGAAAGGTGAACGTCCGCCCCACAAATAGGGCGCATTGAAATATTTAAGCGCATTCTCAATAATTACGACCCGAACTTCATTCGGAGGTGAGGCGATACTGTTTCCCTGGATACTGTATGCGACTTTACCTATCTTAAAAGTATGAGTGCCCCGATCGAAATGGGGCAATGAACTGCCTGCAACGATCAAAAAATTACTGTAATCACCGGCCGGCTGAACGATATTAAACACATCGGTCGTCACAATCCGCGGGATCTCTTCCAATTCCAAAAAATCCTGTTCGTCAATTTCATTGACCATCTTACGGTCAATCCACCCTTCATAACCGTCGAATGCAAGCTTAACCTGGCACCATTTGGCATTCTCTTCGATTATTGTATAGTGCTCACCAAAAAGTATTTGAGTGCACATTTCGCTCTTTTCGCGCGGTTCTGACCGCACAGGAACAATACTGAGGTTGGAGATTCCGTATCTCATTAAAAAATTACTACTTTTGATTAATTCCAAATATACGAATTAATTGATTCAGCATTAAACCTGAGATAAGAGAAAATTATGAATCTGGAAAAGAAAAAGTGGTTTGAATCAGCAAGCTGGCACACTATTTATTTATCATCACTATTTATAATTACGGCAATTATTCTATATTTTGCTCTGCCTCAGGAAGGAAGGTTTCCATATGAATTTCAAAAAGGGCGTCCATGGATGCATGCCGCTCTGATTGCCCCATACAATTTTGCCATCATGAAATCGGATGCAACGATCAATGAAGAGCGCGATTCGCTGCTAAAATCGTTAACACCCTATTTTATATATCTTGATTCAGTTGATAAACAACAAATTGCAAATCTATCATCCAAAATTGATGAAATCACCCTCAAAGAGAATACAGAGATTCTTTACTCCCGAATTGTAAAAAATAAAGTACTCACTATATTTGAAAAAATTTATAATTCCGGAATTCTTGAACAAGCGGCAAGCAATTATCCACCCCTTGCCGGAAAAAGTGAATTGCTGATTGTGAAGAAGAATCTGGCAGAAAAAGTTCCAACAGGGCAACTATATTCTTTGAAGACAGCTTATTCCGAAGCCAACGCCAAACTTGAACAGCTCCGGAAAAGCGATCCAGACTTCAATAAAATCATCGAAAAACTTCATGCTGAAGACTATCTGGCTGTTAACCTATCGTATGATCCGGATAAAACCAATGGAGAGGAACAAAAAATCCTGGATAATCTCTCTACGACATATGGAGTGGTACAGGAAGGAGAAAGAATTGTTTCTCAAGGAGATGTGATCTCACCCCAAACCTATCTCATCATCGAATCACTTAAGTCAACCTACGAGAAAAGTCGTGGCGATTTTTCGAAATATTACCTGATCATAGTCGGCAAAATGATATTTATCACCATGTTATTGCTGACTCTTTTCCTTTTCATCTATAATATTCGAAGAAAATTACTTAGGTCAAAACGTGATGTCACGTTTACGCTGTTAATGATGGTTCTGATGATCTTTTTCTGCAGGATTATTGTACTTACAAATAGCATCTCCGTTTACATTGTCCCTTTCACCGCACTGGCACTGATCATTCGCACATTTCTCGATGCCCGCCTTGCAATTTTCGTGAATACAATTACTGCCCTTATCGTCGGCTTCATGGTCCCGAATGGTTACGAATTTGTACTCCTTTCGATTCCTGCCGGAAGCATTGCCGTAATCAGTCAGAATAATTTACAACGACGTGATCAATTGATCCTTACCTCCTTGATTATATTCTTCGTCTATGCTTTTACCTATGTCGGGATTTCACTGATCCAGGAAGCCAGCTTTGCGAGTATTGACTGGACGATAATAAAATGGTTCCTGATCAATGCTGCTCTTACACTGATCACTTATCTCGTTGTTTTCCTGATTGAAAAGTCTTTTGGATTTGTCTCTGATGTTACACTGATTGAATTATCCTATTCGAATCAGAAACTACTGCGCAAACTTGCAGAGGAGGCACCGGGAACATTTCAGCATTCGCTTCAAGTAGCCAATCTTGCCGAGGGAGCAATCCTGAAAATCGGAGGAAATCCGCTGCTTGTTAGGGCTGGCGCTCTTTACCACGACATCGGGAAACTCACTGATCCACAATTTTTCACAGAAAATCAGGCTTTGGGCTTTAATCCGCACGACAGCCTTTCGTTTGAGGAGAGTGCGAAAATCATTATGGAACATGTAAGCCGCGGTGTTGAGCTTGCTCAAAAGCATAAAATTCCGGATCAAATCATCGATTTTATTAAAACACATCATGGCACCACTAAAACCAGTTACTTCTTTATTGAATCGAACAATAAGAATCACGATAAAACCGATGAAAGCCTGTTTACTTATCCCGGGCCACTACCTGAAACGCGCGAAACTGCTGTTGTAATGCTTGCCGACAGTATCGAAGCTGCTTCGCGAAGTCTTGACAAAAAAGACAGTGAAAGCTTAAAAAATTTGATTGATACCATCTTTCAGGAAAAAATAGAAGCCAAACAACTCGACTATGCACCGCTGACATTTAAAGATATCACCTCGTTGAAAGAACTCTTTCTTGAAAAACTTCTCAATATTTATCATGTGCGGATTCATTACCCACTGAAAGAATCCTAAAAGGTGCTAATTCTTCTTTTAATTTTGCACGGAAATTGTAGCAAACTACATTTTAGACCTGACTCGTCTTATAAACCTGTCAGACCTCTATAAATCATCAAATTATATTCAAATGAAACGAATAATATATTGCTCACTATTCCTGTTATTTTTCACTGTATTTAGCTGTAAGAAAGATAAATCAGCAGATTCCGTTCTATCAATTGATCCTTCGGTGCAATTTACTGCTGATACATTCAACGACTTGTATCTTTGGTACGAATCGATGCCAGCCGTGGATTTGACCACCATCAAAACGCCGGATGATTATATCAATAAAGTGAGATACATCAAAGACCGATGGAGTTTCACAATGACCTATACTGATATGGTCAGTTTACTTGATAATGGTGAAACAACTGGTTGGGGTGCTGGATTGGGATTTGACGACCTTGATCTTCTTCGGATTTTATTCGTTTACGACAACAGTGCAATGGGAAAAGCTGGCGTTAAGCGAGGATGGCAAATCAAGGCAATGAATGGTAAAACAGTGGCCGCAATGAGTGATGCCGAAGTCAACACTGCGCTAAACAATGCGAGTAATTCATTTGTCTTTATTAAAACTGATGGTTCCGAAACAACCCTTCAAATGACACAGGGTGCAATCATTATCAATTCGGTACAGTATTCAAATATCTTTACAAAAGGTGCTAAAAAAATTGGATATTTTGTCTTTAGCGATTTTCTGGGTAGTTCGGTAAAGGAACTCAATGCTATTTTCGATGACTTTTCAGGCAAAGGTGTCACCGATTTGATTCTCGATCTTCGATACAATGGCGGCGGTACACTCGACTGCGCCGACTCGCTCGTTGCAATGCTTGCCGGAAAGCCAAACAAGGATAAGGTTTATAACACACTAACATACAACAACAAACATGTCAGGATGGGGTATCAAAGTATAATTGGGCTGAAAAGTAACAGCATTCAACTTGATAAACTCGTTGTGATTACCACCTCCTCAACGGCCTCAGCAAGCGAATTGGTGATTTCAGGACTGAAACCATACATGAATATGAAGCTCATTGGTTCAACCACCCATGGGAAGCCGGTAGGAATGAATATTGAAGGAGATACAAAGCTGAATATTGCTGTTGCACCTATCTGTTTCCGGAATGTGAACTCACAGGGATACAGCGATTACTTCGATGGCATTCCTGTCGATTTTGCAGTTAAAGACAATGTAACTCAAGATTGGGGCAATACAGCAGATGCTTGTCTTAACGCTGCACTCAACTATATTTCGCTTGGAACAATTGGATCCGTTGGTGTAAAATCAGCAATTATACCTGGGCGAATTATTTACAAAGGAACCGACCATCCGGTTGAAAATCTCTATCAATCCGCAAATAAAACCATTCAATAGACCGAATAATATTTAGATTCATTTTAAATGACAATTTAACGCCTAAAATTCAATTCATTTTTTTACTTTTCGGAGTTATAATTAACCTCTTAAATTTAATATGCAGACAATTAAAAAGGGATTTCTCCTTGCGCTAACACTATTGCTCGTTACAGGTTTCTCCTATGCCGGAAATAAAGATGATGAAGGCTATAAATTTCAATCAATTAAAGAAATACCTCACACTTCAGTGAAAAATCAGTTCCGGTCAGGTACTTGCTGGTCGTTTGCAGGAATGTCTTTTTTCGAATCAGAAATGCTTCGAATGGGTAAACCCGAAGTTGATTTATCTGAAATGTTTCCAGTAAGTATGTGTTATCGCGACAAAGCCCTCAAATATGTAAGGATGAAGGGGAACACCAACTTTGGTGCTGGTGGTGTGCTTTATGATGACCTCTACGTTGCCAATAATTACGGATTAGTTCCTGAAAAAGTTTTTCCGGGAATAAAATACGATGAAGAAAAGCATGTCCATGGCGAAATGGACAATGTTCTTCGTAACATGGTTGAAGCGGTTGTTGAAAACAAAAATAAGAAAATGTCACCAGTATGGGACGAAGCCGTCAATAACACAATCGACGCCTACCTGGGCGCTGTACCACAGAACTTTGAATACAAAGGCAAAAACTACACACCAAAATCCTTCGCCTCCGATTTCTGCGGAATTAACGGGGACGATTACGTTCAGATCACATCATTCACACATCACCCTTTTTATCAGCAATTTATACTTGAAGTGCCGGACAATTGGCTATGGAGCGAATTTTACAATGTTCCGCTTGACGAACTTCAGGAAATCGTTGATACATCTATTGAAAATGGTTATTCAGTTCTTTGGGCAGCCGATGTGAGCGAAAAAGGATTTGCAACTACTCAGAAAGGAATTGCGGTGATCCCTGAAAAAATCACAACGGAGATGAATGATGCTGAGATATCTAAATGGGACAGCCTTTCCGAAAAGGAGAAGGAATCATCGCTCTACAAATTTGATAAACCGGGTAAAGAAAGAGTTATAACACAGGAAGTAAGACAAATGGCATTTGATAGTCAGGAAACTACCGATGATCATGCGATGCACCTGATCGGACTTGCCAAAGATCAAAACGGTACGGTCTATTACAAAGTTAAAAATTCATGGGGCAATTACAACGATTTAAAAGGGTATTTTTATGCTTCGAAACCTTATTTGCGTTACAAAACAACCGCAATTGTTGTAAACAAAGCAGCCATACCTGAAGCAATCAGGAAAAAACTCAAATTATAGTCAAAGGCTGTTTAAATTAATCAAATATTTATCTACTTTTGCGGCCAGTTCCGTACGCAATCTCTGACAGCAAACGAATAGACACTGTGAATATTGCGTTCGTTAATAATATTGTAAAAATCAATCATGATGGATCTGATTAAAATTGCAGAAAACGCGTTTTTAGGTGAGCCGAAAGAAATACCTACATTTCACGCAGGCGACACAGTAACTGTCCGTTACAAGATCATTGAAGGTGTCAAAGAGAGAGTTCAGAACTATAAAGGTACTGTAATTCAAATCAAAGGCGCTGGTACAACAAAAACATTTACTGTTCGTAAAATGTCGGGGAATATCGGTGTTGAAAGGATTTTCCCTTTCTTCTCACCCTTTATCGATGGTATCGAAGTTAACCGTATGGGTCGTGTACGTCGTGCACGTTTGTACTATCTTCGCGAATTGACCGGAAAAAAAGCCCGCATCAAGGAAAAAAGATTCTAAGAACAACGTCTTTAAAAAAGGGTTCCCCAAAAAGGAACCTTTTTTTTTGTAATTTTAGAAAAAAATAACCCTAATTATGGCATTTCTCACAGCGGAAAAACTATTCTCCAAACGTTGGTTTGTCGACTACGGAATCATTACAATCGGATCCTTTATTATGGCGGTTGGGTTCGTATTTTTTATAACTCCGCACAAAATAGTACCAGGTGGCATTTATGGACTTGGCATTATTGTCTATTATCTGACCAAAGGGATGACACTCTGGCCAGACGGATTTCCGATTGGCATTTTTAACTTACTTGTAAACATACCTTTAACCTATTTTGGTATAAAACTTCTCGGACCGCGATTTGGAACGAAGACCATTTATGGGTTTGTTTCGTCATCGATATTTATGGATGGCATTACATGGATGCGCGAAGTAGGTGATGCTCCGCTTGTAAATGATGTTTTGCTTTCGTGCATTTTCGGAGGCGTTTTAACCGGCATCGGACTTGGTTTAATTTTCAAGGCGAAAGCCACATCAGGAGGCAGTGATATTATTGCAATGGTCATCACCAGGTATACGAGAATCCCGATCGGTCAAATGCTGATATGGGTCGATTCTGCCATCGTATTGGTTGCACTGGCGGCTTTCAAAGACTGGCAAATTCCGCTTTACAGCATGATTGTAATCTATATCACCGGCCGCGCAGTCGATCTGATTCTGGAAGGTGCTAATTATAATAAAGCATTGATCATCATATCCGACAAGCATGAAGATATTCGTGATAAAATCATTAATGATCTTGAACGCGGAGGCACCTATTTAAAAGGTGTCGGAATGTATACGAAAACTGAGAAAAATATTATATTTACCGTTGTGAGTAGAAGAGAGGTTGCCATACTTGAAGAGCATATCAATAAAGTTGATCCTATGGCTTTTATTACTGTAATGGATGCCAGCGAGATCCTTGGTGAAGGATTCAAATCTTTAAAACGCAAAATCGAAGATCATTAACGCTAAACAATAGAATTCTAAACCATGAAAAAGGTCATATTCTGTTTCATATTGTGCCTTTACATGTTACCTTTTCCGGGTTTTGGGCAAAAAGTAGGTTTAGTGCTTAGCGGAGGTGGCGCAAAAGGCCTCGCTCATATTGGTGTAATCAGAGCACTCGAGGAGAACAACATTCCAATTGATTATATTACAGGAACTTCCATGGGTGCCATCGTTGGTGGCCTTTACGCTGCCGGCTATTCGCCCGATGAAATGGAAACCCTTTTCAAATCAGAAGATTTCAAACTTTGGTTTAGAGGAATTATACCTCCAAGGTATGTCTATTATTTCAAGAAACTCGACGAAAATCCATCGTTCATTGATCTTGACTTTGCCAGGAATGAGGATAAAATGAAGCTGGCACTCCCCACTAATATTATCCCACCAGGGCAAATTGATTTTGCATTTATGGAGCTATTCAGCCCCGCGAATGCTGTTGCCGAAAATAATTTCAACAAACTTTTTGTCCCATTCAGATGCGTTGCAACTGATATTTATCTCAATAAGCCAGTGGTTTTCAGCAAAGGAGATCTTGGACTGGCTGTCAGGGCATCGATGACTGTTCCATTCTTCTTCAAGCCAATCGAAATTGACAGTGTTTTACTTTTTGATGGCGGATTGGTAAACAACTTTCCGTACGACGTGATGAATCAGGATTTCAAACCAGATATAATGATCGGAAGTGCCATCGATTTCAAAGATAGAAAGCCGAAAAAAGATGATCTGAAACTTCAGATATGGAATATGATGGTTCGTAAAACAAACTATTTAATACCCGATAGCCTGGGAGTTACGATTAAATCGCCGGTTGAGAATTTCGCCTTTCTCGACTTTGATCGATTCGACGAAATCGAAAATGTAGGTTATAAAGCGACTTTGGCACAAATTGAAGATATTAAATCACGAATAAGCAGAAGATCTGATTTCGATTTGCTAACCCGAAGACGCGAGGAATTCAGAAGCAAAAGTCCCACTATGGTATTCAATAACATTCAGGTTTCTGGTGTTGATGGTTCTCAACGTTACTATGTGATACAATCGATCCGTCATAAGTCAAAAACATTTGATTTAGAAGAGCTACGGCGCGAGTATTTTAAAATTTTAGCAGACGATAAAATCAAATCACTGTTACCAACCACCGACTATAATAAGAATACAGGCTTTTTCGATCTGCAATTGAAAGCAGAACAGCAAAAACCACTCGAAGTGGGTGTCGGAGGTTACTTCTCGCTTTCGGATGTCAATCAGGGCTACATCGGTCTTGATTATCGGCTGTTCAATAATCTTCCGATCACCATTCAGACCAACATCCATGTAGGTAAATTCTACAGCTCATTCATGGTAGGGTCGCGTTTTAATTTTACAACTAAACAACCTTTTTCGCTGGATCTCTATTTCATCAAAAATAGGTTTAACTACTTCTCCGGATCTACCGAACTTTTCTTTGAAGACAAACGTCCTCATTATGTGATTCGTAATGATGACAATATTCAGTTCGATGTTAGCTTTCCGGCAAAAACAACTTCGAAATGGGAAGCAGGAATAAACTTTGTGAATCAATCGAATGAGTATTATCAAACCACAAAGTACACCCAAAATGACGAGCCGGATCAAACTACATTTACTGCAGGAAATTTGCATGCCCGTTTTGAGGAAAAAGCTTTCAATAAGAAACAATATCCCACTGAAGGTAAAATGTTTAAGTTCGAAGCAACCTATATGTTTGGGACAGAGAAAGAAGAACCTGGATCTACAAGCCCGAATAATCTGCCTTACCGAAAGGATCATCAGTATATTCAAGTGGAAGTAAGCTATGAAAGATATTTTAAAACCTCGAAATGGCTGACGCTTGGTATCGAAACCGATTCTTATTTCTCAACCAAAAAGCTTTTTAACAACTATACCTCTTCTTTAATTTCCGCTAAAAATTTTGAGCCCACTGTCAACAGTACAATCAGGTACCTACCCTATCTGAGGGCCAATAACTATACTGCTGGAGGGATAAAAGCAATCATTCCTTTTTCTCCATCGGCCCATATCCGATTGGAAGGATACTATTTTCAGCCATTTGAGGAATTATTAAGCACTAATAATAATAAACCTTATTATAGCAATCAATTATTTACCTCCAATCAGTTTATCGGAAGCGGTGGTATTGTGATCCACACCCCTTTCGGGCCTGCAAGTCTGTTATTGAATTATTTTAGCAACAGCGATCCAAGGTTATATGTGCAAGCCAGCTTTGGCTATTTACTGTTTAATCGTCATGAGAATTAAAATGATTGCTAACTTGCGCTAAATATCGGCAGATTCCTGAATCTTTAGTCTTGAAAGAGACCTTGAAATTTGCCTGTTCTTAAAAGTTAGTGTTCAAAAAATATAAGTTGAGATACCATGGTTGATATTGAAAAACTGAATGATACATTTGGTATAGAAGGCAAAGTTAAATTTGCCAAAATGGAGAACGATCTGGTTTATTTAAGCATCACAAACAAATATGCTGACGCCAATATTAGCTTGTATGGCGCTCATATTATGAGTTTCAGACCACGCAACTCAGAAGATATTTTATGGATGAGTCCGAAAAGCAATTTTCAGGCAGGGCAACCTATCCGAGGAGGTATTCCTGTATGTTTCCCTTGGTTTGGACCACATAAGAGCGATTTGGCAAAACCGCAACACGGATTTGGCCGCCTGATGTACTGGGATCTTGTTGAAACAGCCTCCAAACCTTGCGGAGAAACGCTGATCAGATTGCAACTTTGTTCATCAAAAGAAACAAAAGCCTACTGGCCACATGATTTTTGCGCTGAACTCACGGTTATTATCGGACAAACGCTGGCTGTAAGCCTGAAAGTGACCAATCAATCGACTGAATCGTTAGAATATACCTGTGCATTGCATTCATATTACAACCTTTCTTCCATCGAAAATACAACGATCACCGGTTTGCTCGGTGCAAGTTATCACAGCCAGCTCGAACCTGGTGAATTTGTACAGGAGTCACCCAAAATCAAAATACGGAAGGCTGAAACACGCCATTATCACAATACAACTGCTGCTTGCACGATTGAAGATACCTTATTTAACAGGAAAATACGGATCGAAAAAGCCGGAAGCAAGATTACCACAGTTTGGAATCCAGGAAAAGAAACCTGCTCGACTATCAATGATATGCCTGACGATGCCTATCTTCATTTTGTTTGTGTTGAAGCAGTCAACGCGTTCGACGATGTTATCAAATTGACTCCGGGAAAATCACATATTACTTCAGCTATAATCGGGTTGGAAGAATAAGTAACAGTTTATAAAGATTTATTTATCAATATCGGGAAATTGAATATGAACAATTTGAATTATGGAGTAATTGGCAATTGCAGAAGTGCTGCCCTTGTATCTGAGAAAGGAAGTATTGACTGGTGCTGCCTCCCCGATTTCGATTCACCATCCGTTTTTGCCAAACTTCTCGATAAAGAACAAGGTGGTTCATTTAGTATTGATGTTGACGACAGCTACACAATCAATCAGAAATATCTTTACCGCACAAATGTGCTAAGCACCAAATTCAATTCAACCGAAGGCTCTTTTGAAGTGATTGATTTTATGCCCAGGTACAAAACAAACGACGGTGAAAATTATGCTTCAGCTGAGATTTATCGCTACATCCGGCTTATTTCAGGCGCACCGGTATTTAAAGTCAATTACAGTCCGAAGCTTAACTATGCCATCGATGAAGTTTTTCATCTTACGGTTGAAGATCACATACGAACCTATTCATCAGAGCGGCCCACGAATTGTATCTATCTGTATTCCAGCTTAAATTCTGATGATATCCTGGGGCATAAAAGCATTACGCTCACCTCGCATCAGTTTCTTTTGATGTCGTACAATCAAAAATTAATTCCAATCGACATTAACAGGGTTTATCTTGAGTATCAACGCACCAAAGTTTACTGGCTCAACTGGACAAATCGTTCAAAGAAATATGAATTATATACTGAAGAAATAGTCAGGAGCTTGCTCGTATTAAAAATAATGTCCTTCCAGTCGACTGGTGCTGTATTGGCCGCACTTACGACGAGTCTTCCCGAGACGATTGGTGAAGTGCGTAACTGGGATTATCGGTTTTGCTGGTTGCGCGATGCTTCAATGTCAATAGAAACCCTTCTGAAGATGGGACATTACAGGACTGCACAACGATTCTTATTCTACATAAAAGGGATTCTAAAATCGAAGGATGATTCATTCCAGATCATGTATGGCATCAGGGGTGAAAGGGAACTAACCGAAGCCAACCTTGCACATTTGGCGGGTTATGAAGGATCGAAACCTGTAAGAATTGGTAATGCCGCCTATTTCCAGCGGCAGAATGACGTATTCGGCTATTTGTTGAATGTTGTTTATCAGTATTATGTGTTTTTCCCCGGCACATTGGATGAAATTGAAGATATCTGGGAGATTGTGCGAAACATTACCGAAACAGTATCTACCCATTGGCAAAGTCCCGATAAAGGAATCTGGGAAATTCGTGGTGTAGAGAAGCACTTCGTTTTCTCGAAAGTGATGAGCTGGGTTGCAATGGACAGGGCAGCAAAGATTGCAAGCTTACTCGATCGGAATCACCAGTGCGAAGCATGGCGAAGTATTGCAGATACAATTAAAGAAGACATTTTCGAGAATGGATGGAACAGTGATCTGCAAACATTTACCCAAACCTATGACAATTTGCATGTCGACGCTTCCTTATTACTGATGGAAGAATATGGTTTTCTTGAAGCAGATGATCTGAAATTTAAAAAGACAGTGATAGCCGTGAAAAACGGACTTCATCATGAAGGATTGATGTATCGTTATTTAAACGAAGATGATTTTGGCATGCCCAGTTCTTCATTTACCATCTGTACATTTTGGTTGATCCAGGCAATGTTTAAGATTGGAATGGAAGACGAGGCGAAAGTTATTTTTGATGATCTGCTAAAATGCGGTAATCATGTTGGGCTCTTTAGCGAAGATATAGATTTTGCAACAAAACGTCTTTTGGGGAATTTTCCGCAAGCCTATTCACACCTTGCTTTAATTAATACCGCTGCACTTTTCTCGAAACCGAAGTTTATGTCGAAGTTTATTAAGCCATAATTATTGTTTCTCGCTGGTCGCAGCAATCCTATCATCACCATTTGTCTGAATCCTTATTTTAGCAAACGAATCGGGGTAATTCTCATTGATAAAATCGATGAGTTTTTCCCTTATATTGGTTCTTAGATCCCAATTTTTAGATGCATCGGTGCTGCTTAAAAGAACACGCACCTCTTTAAACCTTTCGGTTGCATTGGTTACCTGCACATTGACAGTGCGTCCGTCCCAATCGGTATTTCCAGTGAGCATCTCAGGCAGTATTTTACGGATACTTTCAACAGGAAGGTTATAATCAACGTATAAAAAAATCGTACCTGTAATATCGGCATTCGATCGTGTCCAGTTTTGAAAAGGTTTTTCAAGAAACCAGGTTACAGGCAATATCATACGTCTTTCATCCCAGATTTTAACAACAACATAGGTCAGTGTAATTTCTTCAATCCTGCCCCATTCACCCTCAACAATTACTACATCATCTAATCTGATTGGCTGTGTGATCGCAAGTTGTATTCCGGAGAGAATCATACCGATACTTTTCTGAGCCGCAAAACCCACAATAATCCCAATAACTCCGGCCGAGGTCAGCAGACTTAACCCTAAGGTTCTTGCCTGATCAAAAGTTAACAATGCGATCGCAATGGCAATGGTTATAATGATCGAATTGGCAATTCCCACAAATACATTAATACGCGTGAGCCGTTTTCGTGCATTAAGATTATCGGAAGCACTGACATCGAGTTTACTTTGTAAATACCATGAACCGACTTGCACAAATTTAATCACAATCCAGGTCAGCGAAAATATGAGAAAGAGTTCGTTGAAATGTAATATATAAGGAAAAATAGTTAATTCGCTTAAAAAGATGTGCGTGAATATCTTTAGCAACACCCAGTAAAGAAACCATAAAACAGGTATTTTGAATAAGTCGATGATAAAATCATTATGCCTGCCCAGTGTATGAAATATTTTTTTTCTGAAAAACAGAAACAAATATTTGTAAATAAAATATACAATTATAAGCAGTCCCAAAAACGAAATTGTCGCTACAATCAAATTTATTGTTTCAATACTGAATGGTTTATCCATAAGCCTAATTTCTAATTTGGGTTAAATCTACCAATTTTTTGGTTATTTTTGTGAATCATCTACTTTACTTTTGCAGTTAATTCAAGCAAAAGCAACGTATAAAACTTTAATAGTATGGTTAGTGAAACACATTTCAAAAGATTGGTTATTGCAGCCTATCGTTTGCCCTTTAAGTTAAGTAAGGCAAAGAATGGTTACAAAGCAATTCAAAATTCAGGAGGTCTTGTTTCTGCTATTCTTGCTTTATCCGAAAACTTCAAAAAAAGTAATGCTGATTTAAAAAACAGTAAAATTGTATGGGCTGGTATTGCCGATGAATTGCCCGATGATGTAACATCCGATAGTTTAGAAAATGAAAATTTTGAGATCCTGCCTGTTACAATCACTGAGGAAGTCAACGAATTATATTACGGAGGGTTTTGTAATAACCTTATATGGCCGCTGTTTCACTATTTTCCCACCTATGCCGTTTTTAAAACCGAGTACTTTAAGGCCTATGAAGAGGCAAATCTGAGATTTTGTGAAGAATTGATAAAGACGATCAAACCCGGAGACTTTATTTGGATTCACGATTACCAGTTAATGCTGCTGCCCGAAATGATCAGGCAAAGAATACCCGACGCGACCATCGGTTTTTTCCTGCATATCCCATTCCCATCGTTCGAAATATTCAGATTATTGCCTCGACATTGGCGCGAATCGATTATTAAAGGGTTGCTCGGAGCCGATCTCGTAGGTTTTCATACCCATGACTATACTCAAAACTTTATCAAATCGGTAAAACGTACTACGGGATATGAATGTCCACAAAATATCATCTATACACCAAACAAACTTGTAAAAGCGGACGCATTTCCGATTGGAATTGATTATGATAAATTTCATGATGCTTGTCTGAAAAAATCTGTAATAGCTGAAAAGAAAAAGTTAAAGGGTCATCTTTCCGAACAAAAGCTAATTTTCTCAGTTGACAGGCTCGATTATTCAAAAGGTCTCTTATTAAAGCTGAATGGATACGAAACATTCCTTGAGATGCATCCCGAATGGCGATCGAAAGTAGTATTCAATATGGTTGTTGTCCCGTCTCGCGATAGTATTGGAAAGTATAAAGAGATGAAAAAGGAGCTCGAATCGACCGTCGGAAGAATTAACGGCGAGTATAGCTCGATTGCCTGGAGACCTATTATTTATCAGTATAAATCGCTTTCATTTAAAGAACTGATTGCCCTTTACAATGTAAGTGAAGTTGGGCTTATAACACCTTTGCGCGATGGAATGAACCTTGTAGCGAAAGAATATATTGCTTGTCAGGTTGAAAATGAAGGTGTATTAATATTGAGCGAAATGGCCGGCGCTGCAGCTGAATTAAACGAAGCGATCATTATTAATCCTGTTGACAATATCGAGATGGCAGAAGCAATTTTTAATGCCCTTGAAATGGGAACAGAGGAAAAGCATACGCGCCTCGAAAGAATGAAAAACAGGATTTCGAATTACAATGTTTTCACCTGGGCTTTCGATTTTTTCAATCAGACCTACGAAACCAAAAAGGACCAAAAATTGAGGAGTGTAAGGTTTGTGAATCAGAAGATATCGGCACAAATCGTTTCGGATTATCGAAAAGCCAGCCGAAGGATTCTTTTTCTCGATTATGATGGTACATTAGTTCCTTTTGCAAAGTATCCCGAACTGGCAATCGTTGAAAAAGATACATTAGAGATCGTACGTAAGTTATCCGACGATTCCAAAAACCAGGTAGTGATCATCAGTGGCAGGGATAAACAATTTCTTGAAAAGCAATTTGAAGAAATAAATGTCAGTTTGGTTGCCGAGCATGGCTATTATATTAAAAAGGGTGACGGCGAATGGGAAGCGACCATGAATACTGATGAGCAGTGGAAAGAAGTAGTGATACCCATCATGAATGAATATGTAAGTCGCTGTCATGGTACTTTTATCGAAGAAAAAACAGGCAGTATTGCATGGCATTACCGCAATGCCGATTCCGAATTTGCACAATTACGACTGCATGAACTAAGAGACGATCTGGCTGAAATCATTCGTTATAAAACAGACTTGGAAATTCTCGAAGGACATAAAGTTCTGGAGGTTAAAAGTGGAAAATACGACAAAGGACAGGCCGCCAACACTTTAATGATGGATCAGAAATTTAGCTTTGTATTTGCTGCCGGCGATGATAAGACCGATGAATTTCTTTTCAATGCATTACCCGATACTGCCTATACAATCCGTGTCGGTTTAAGCCCCTCGTTTGCAAAATATAACGTGACCGACATTCCCATTTTATTGAAATTATTGGAAGAATTGCCTGAATAAGATTTCATTCAAACTGCGGAAGCGAAACAAATGGCCTAATACTAAATTTGATTTTTAGTTAGGTGATGATGATTCTGTTTAGTAGATTTGCATCAACTTAATCTAAAATCGAATTTATGAAGTTTAAATCCGTCATTTATGCGGTATTCCTCTCCGGGTTACTATTGAATTGCACAAAAGAAGCCAATAAAGTGCTTGCAACGGTTACAATTCCAGAAATAACCGCTATTACAGATACAACAGCCACCTATAGCGCAGAAGTGACTTCCGATGGAGGTTCCAAAGTAGTTTTGAAGGGTGTTCATTGGTGTTCGACAGATCCTATTCCCAATTTAACCGACAGTACAACAAACGATAGTATCGGAACAGGTTCTTATACAAATTCTATCAGCGGATTAAAGCCTGGTATCACTTATAAAATTTGGGCTTTTGCCTACACATCTGCCGGTATTGCTTACAGCACAGAGACAACTTTTACAACATTAAATACAAATCCTTTCTGATTTTCTTCAAAAGAAGGATTGCAACTTTTTTCTCATATAAATGACCGGCTGACTGTTCCTAAATTGAACATTCAACCGGTCATCAAACAGCAAATTCTGATGAAATCTTAGTGATTATTCATCATCATCCTCCTCTTCGAATTCTTCGTCATCCTCATCATCTTCATCAATCTCATCATCATCCTCGTCATCTTCATCATCGTAATTATCCATTACGGATAATTTCCTATTTGATTTTCTTACTGGTTGATCCATAAAATCCATAGGATCACTAACTTCATCGTCAATCATTCTTTCAGCAATTCTACTCATGGCTAATTTTATTAAGATTAATTTTTTTCTAAAAATACAAATATATTTATCTGGTGAAAAAAAACAAAGGTTTAATTTTCTTTAAAATTTCATTTCTTAAAAATGCAATTCTTTGTCATTTAAAACACGATCCTTTTCTACATTTCATCGTATAAATTCAACAGTTCAGCAACTGTTTTTTTGAGTAATTATGGCTTTGTTTCACTTTTGCATCGTTAAACATGAAACATCAGAAAAATGAAACGATCAATCTTCTATATTTTTTTTAGCATTCTGTCTTTAAATGCTTTTTCACAAACCGTTATTACAGGGAAAGTAACGCAGGAACAAGGTGAATCATTACCCGGTGCCAATGTTTATTTGCAAGGTACTTATGATGGGACTTCGGGAAATGAAAACGGTCAATTTATATTAAAGACAAAAAAAACTGGTCCGTTTGATTTGCGTGTTGTGTTTATGGGTTATGAACCATTTACACAGAAATTGGATTTGAAAGGCGATACGATCCGGTTGAATATTCAACTGAAAGAAGCATTTAACCAGTTGAATGCAGTTACCATTACGGCAGGAACATTCGAAGCAAGCGACAAAAAGCAGGCAGTTACTATTACGCCACTCGATATGGTGACTACCGCGGGTGCCAAGGGTGATGTATTCGGCGCCTTACAGTCGCTTCCTGGCACTACTACCAATGGCGAATCGGGCCGGTTATTTGTAAAAGGTGGTGACAGCGAAGAATCGCAAACCTATATCGATGGTTCGCTCGTTTATGTTCCTTATAATTCATCAGCGCCCAATCTTTCCACGCGTGGCAGGTTCAATCCGTTTATGTTTAAGGGAACGATTTTTAGTACGGGTGGTTATTCCGCAGAATATGGCCAGGCTCTTTCTTCAGTACTATTGCTTAATACCAACGATATGCCTGCTGAAGATCAGTTAGATCTCTCTTTTATGTCAATTGGTGTCGAAGTTTCGGGAACTAAATTATGGAAAGACGGTGCCGCAACAGGGTCAATGACATACAACAATCTATCACCCTATATGAGTTTAGCAACTCAGAATTACAACTGGATTCATGCGCCCGAATCGGCAACGGGTGCGTTAAGTATCAGGCAAAAGACGGGCAAAACAGGCATGTTTAAGTTCTATTCCAGTTACAATAAGAATGCATTTACAATTAACCAGGAGAACCTCGAACCAGGCGGGAGTCCATTTGATTATCATCTCGCCAATGAAAATTATTATATGAATACTTCGTGGAATGGCCACCTGGGCGAGAAATGGGCTATGAATTCTGCCGCATCGTTCACGAATAACCATGATGATATTCGCTTCGGTCAAACTACAATTGGGAAAAAAATAGTTGGTACTCACCTGAAGAAAGCCTTTACATATCCATTCACCGAAAAATTCAGTCTTAAATTTGGAGGTGAATTCTTTGCCAAAACATTTTCACAAAACGTGGTTATGCCATCCGAAACACATGACAATAGCTTTACGAATCAAATACTCGCGGGATTCACAGAGGCTCAGCTTTACGCATCTTCAAAATTTGTGACCCGTATTGGTGCACGCGTAGAATATTCTGATTATCTGAAAAGTGTAAAATTTTCTCCGCGACTTTCTACAGCATATAAAGTAACCGACAATAGCCAATTTTCGCTTGCATACGGTTGGTTCTATCAAAATCCTGTCGACGATTACCTGCTTTATACCAATAAATTGAATCCGGAACGTGCCGATCATTACACGTTTAGTTACCAGTCGTCGATCAATAACCGAACGCTTCGGGTAGAGTTATATTATAAAGATTATAAGGATTTGGTAAAGACAAATGGAGGTGCGTTATATTTTCCAACAAGCTATACAAACCTTGGAAGTGGTTATGCCAAAGGTCTTGACCTTTTCTGGAGAGACAACAAAACAATCAAGAACGGCGACTACTGGATTTCGTATTCTTACCTCGACACCAAACGCGATTACCGCGATTTTCCCGAAGAAGCGGTACCAAGCTTCGCCAGTAAACACAATCTCTCGGTTGTTTATAAACATTGGCTGAGCGGTTTGCGGTCGCTGGCAGGCGTCAATTTCAAATATTCGTCACCACGTGTTTACAACGATCCAAATTCAACAGTTTTTAATGGAGAACGGATGCTACCATACCGAAGCCTCGATCTAAGCTGGAGTTTCCTTTACCGGAAAAATATCATCATTTACGGTGCTGTAACCAATGTTGCAGGGTTTAAAAATGAATTCGGCCGCAGATATGCAAATACCACCGATGCTGGCGGAAACTATCCCAGTGCGGCCATTGAACCCAGCTCGAACCGGTTTTACGTTGTTGCCTGTTTTATCACACTGACCCGAAAAGGCGATGCCAATCAACTGGATAAGATTGAGTAGAATTGGGAGTTACAAATTAAAAGAAACGAGTTGCAAATTTATTTATCAAATAGTAATTTTAGAAATAAACATTAAACATTTTATCATGAAAAAAATCATCTTATCACTTGCAGTATTGTTTGTTAGTTTCGTCGCAATGGCGCAGAAATCAGAGTTTATTCAAACGATGGGCGAAACGCTTGGACAGTTTTCAACCTGTAAAAATGTAGCCGACTTTCAGGCTTTGGGCAACAAATTCGAAATGATAGCCAACGTCGAAAAAAGTGAGTGGTTGCCGTTGTATTACAATGCACATTGTTACATCATTATGAGCTTTATGGAACCAACCGATGCAGCAAAAAAAGACAGCTACCTCGATGTTGCCGAAAAATCGATTGCAAAACTGATCGAAATGGTTCCTAATGAATCAGAAGTATATGCGCTTCAGTCGTTTTACTTCATAGGCCGTTTAGTTGTGAATCCCATGGAACGTGGGCAGGAATTCAGTGGGCTTTCAGGGCAAGCTGTCGGTAAAGCATTGGCTTTAGATCCATCTAACCCACGTGCAAAAATGATTAAATTGCAGGGAGATATAGGTGGAGCCCCTTACATGGGCCTTGATCCGAAATCGTTTTGTCCGCAAGCCAAAGCGTTACTCGCCGAATGGGACAATTTCAAACCAAAATCACCCATTCATCCTTCATGGGGAAAAGATCAGGTAGAAGGAATCGTAAAAGGATGTCAGTAATACGAAGTTAAAGGCTATAGGATAAAGGAAAAATCCCGAGAACAAAATCCAAAAATTAAATTTCGATTCCGAAGGAAGGTTTCTTTCGGAACCGAATTTATCTTTAATTTCACAAATTAAATAACCTGAAAATTCAATCATCGAATGTATATTTCTGAAACCTGGTTCAAACCCGCGTCAATAATTAAATTCATACTTGCAAATGTTGCATTAAGTATATTTCTGTTACTTGTTTTTATGACGGGAGGTCTAAAGAGTTGGCAAAGCATGCTAATCGGTTTTTGCTGGGCTTTCAGCATTAGTTTTACCCAGTGGACGGGCTTACAATTCATTCATGCTTATCTTGACCGACGGATATCGTGGTTAGAAACTCCGGTAAAAAAGACAATCGTCCAAATATTCGTTTTTCTGGGGTATTCAATAATTGCCTTTATCATCGTTCAGTTTTTCAACTACTATATTTGGAATAATATAGCACCATCGAAATCATGGGAATCAATCATAAGGTCTGTCCCTTACACACTTATGATTTCATTCATTATTTCACTGATATTTACAGCTATCGGATTCTTTCACGCATGGAAAAACTCTTTTATTCAAGCCGAAAAACTGAAGGTTGAAATGATGGCGTACAAGTACGAATCACTCCGGAATCAGATCAATCCTCATTTCCTTTTCAACAGTTTGAATGTACTGAGCGACCTGGTTTATGAAGATCAGGCCATGGCCATAAAGTTTATTCAGCAATTGAGTGACCTGTTCCGATATGTGCTCGACAGCCGTGACAAAGAATTGGTTCCGCTTAAAGATGAACTTGAATTTATCCGTTCCTTTACATTCTTATTAAAAACCAGATTTGAAGACAAACTTGTTATTGACAACGATGTGCATGCTAATTCCGATGACTTTATTGTTCCGATGACATTACAACTGCTGATTGAAAATGCAGTGAAGCACAACGAGGTTTCTGAAGCTTTCCCTTTGCGGATTGAAATCCGCAAAAACAAAGATTACCTTGAAGTTGAGAATAATCTGCAACTAAAAAATGTAGGTGAAGATTCGAAGAAAACAGGATTAAAGAACATCATTCAGCAATTTGCATTCTTTTCCGACCAACCCATTGAAATTATCCCAACGGAAAAAAGTTTTCTGGTACGAGTACCCATTCTTAAATCACTGGATAAATGAAAGTAATTATCCTTGAGGACGAAAACAGGGCAGCCAATCACCTTGAAAGGCTGCTTTCAAAAGCTGCTCCAGATATGATGGTCGTTGCCAAACTCGAATCGATTCGGGATGGGGTTAAATACCTAAGAAGCAATCCGGAACCCGACCTGATTTTTTCAGATATTCAGCTGGCGGACGGACTGAGTTTTGAGATTTATAACCAGGTACCTGTTCGTTGTCCGATCATATTTACCACAGCCTATGATCATTATGCGATCGAAGCCTTTAAAACCAATGGAATCGATTATTTGCTAAAACCCATTGAAGAAGAACGGCTTACCCAGGCAATCGAAAAGGCCAAACACTTTTCACCTGGGTTGGTGCTCGAAAAGATACTTTCGGTTACGAATCAGGCTTCAGCAAAATCATACAAATCAAGATTTATGGTGAAGGTAGGCGATAAAATCAAAAGCATCCCTGTGGAAGAAATCATGGTCTTTTACAGTCAGAAAGCAAGTTTTATTCTTACCGCAGACAAACACACCTATTGTATCGACTATACATTAGATCAGCTGGAACCGATGCTCGACCCTGAGACCTGCTTCAGGATCAACCGCAAGTATATTGTCTCGATTAATGCCTGCACCAATATCCTGGCATGGAGCAACAGCCGACTTCGTCTCAAAATTGACGGCACCGACGATCCAGATATTATTGTTGCCCGTGAACGGGTTCAGGAGTTCAAGAGTTGGCTTGACAGGTAAAGTCTTCAAAATTTCAATATATTTCTAAATATTCATAATGAGTTCAAAATTATTCATTCACAAACGAACAATTGACAGCTTAAAAAATAACTCCCAATCGGATGGCAAACTTGTTATCAAAGAAGTGTTTATTAAGTATGATGGTGATATCAATTCCAATTTCAGACTATTTGTTGTCAGTCATTTATCAAGTCCAATCACGTCAACTTGTGATAAAGCAGAAGGTTTTATTCAAGAGTTCTATACCATAAATGAGGGTAATTGTTCTTGCACAAATGGAATCGTTCGAGGTGATATTTTTGGGAAAAGCAATCAGGTAAAAAAGTATGAAATCGGTAACAGCTATTTACGCGAAGTTCTTCAAAAGAAAGATTTTAAGTATCGAGAAATTGATTTATTAGCGCATTATGCCAAAATGGAAACAGTCATTGAATTTATCCTTCCTCAAAAGGAACTTCTGATAAATGAACTGTACAAAACTAATGATCCAATTGAGAGTAAAAATTCATTTGATCAATGCTTTGGTGCAATTGATGCATCCATAGATAAGAATGGAGAGAGTCTTGTTGCTCAAATTTTCTCATTGGTGCGTAAGAGATCATCATTAAAGAAAGACTATAAGAAAAAGGTACGGTCAATTTCGTTTTCAAAAGATAATGGGCCAAGAAAAGCATACGGTTTGCCAACAATGTGGGCTCATTACGGACAAAATCACAAAGGAATTTGTCTTGTTTTTGATAAGTTGATAATTGAAAGACTTTTTGAAGATCAATTTAACTCCAAATTTAAACGAAATCCAATATCATATGATAAGCTTGAGCTTCCAACTTTCAAAAATGAAGTAATA
>Ga0302296_1000790_pt1 | contig 24763 bp, 19 predicted proteins | sample III_Fen_N3_1_FD_194546 | JGI IMG/M metagenome (GOLD analysis project Ga0302296, IMG submission 194546) | Peat permafrost microbial communities from Stordalen Mire near Abisko, Sweden - III_Fen_N3_1 | ecosystem: Environmental > Terrestrial > Soil > Wetlands > Permafrost | place: Sweden: Abisko...
CCAAATTTATCTGGCGAATCTTTGCCCAGTTTAGGAGTCCAAAGTATGCTTTTTAAAAATTAGGGGGTTTTTCACGTTCGACTAATTAGGGAATAAGAGACGGATTTTGTTCTGGCTGATGTTGTTTTGCTCCAGGACGAATTGTATTGTCATGTTTTTACCAAACCCAATCAGATTGCTCATTACTCCACACGGAAACTGACCTCTGACGCTATTCCAAATAAACCTGACGGTCAAAAACACACAAACGACGGCTTCCGGAATACGATTGACGCGGTTCCGTCAATTACTATATATTGTTCGTCGATTGCATTTTTACCTTCGTCAATTATCATTTGTTGTTCGTCAATTGCATTTTTACCTTCGTCAATTATCTTTTTTACCGCGTCAGTTGTATTCTGAATAGCGTCTAAGTCGAATCGTACGATCCGTTGGAAATACTATTTTACTCCCATCACAATTTCGATTTTATCAATCACTACCCCCGGATCAATCATCTTTATCTTCAGTGTATGATTTCCCGGTTTGGGTATTGATGAGATGATTTTCTGAATTGTTACAGAACGAAGCACATTGTTCTTCCATTCGGGATTGTTTTCATCCATTTTTTCTTTTAATGAGGTGTTTACGATCACAGGTTCAGCCTTGTCAATACTGACAGCAAAACGGAGCTGGTAATCGTTGTTTATTGGGAATGCGGGGATGCAATAGAAATTCAGTTTTGCTTCACCCGAAGTAGTTGTAAAAAAGTTGTAAGTCAGTTCCGGTGATTTATTGAGTTCTGCCATACCAAACGGTTTTGCCGTTACCGGAAAAGAACCAACAGCATCGTTTTGTCGTCCCAGCCCCTGGATGGTTTGCCATTTACATTCCTTTGTATTTTGGATTGCGGAGTAATTCTCTGCTTTAATCGAAACAACACCATTATCTTCTACAAAAGTGTTTCTGTCGAGTAACGAGTTGTTTAGTTTTAGAGCTTTAATCCCTACAGGATAATTTTTCCCGTTCACCTTAAATTGAATGGCTGAATGAACGGTATCGGTGGAAGAAATCAGGCTCCAGTTGATTGAAATCCAAACACGCTGATCAGTTGTTGTTTGTCCGGCTGTATTAGAAATCCTGACCCAGTTTTCAAATCCTGTTATTTCCCACTTTAATGGCTGCTTCCCCGAATTTACGACATCAACAAAATAGCTTTGGTTAGTTAAAGAATTAAACGTTGGTATTGAATAAAGTTTTGATTCCTCTTTGGAAAAAGAGCTGTAACCTTCAGGTAAAATTCGCCCGTCGATTTCCTCCTTTGGCGAATAGCTGCCGGTTTTAGGCATATCAAAGACGGGCAACTGACGTGGATTAAATGACATCATATTCTTCCATTTCCCTCCCGATATTTTGTTGTTATAGGTTTCGGTTGCTTCTTTAATCTTTTCAAATGCTTTTTCAGCGTTTGATGCAAATACATTAGAACTGTTTCGACCCTGCAGTGCATAAACACGACTTTTGTAGGCATACAATATTTTCTTGTTCATGTTTGAAGCTCCAATAACCTTATACCCGATTAACTGATAGAAAGCATCTTTTAAACGATCAGGCATTTTTTCGTAAAGACTTTCAGTTTGTTTTTCCAGTTTATCGTATGCATCAATACGTTGCTGTACCTCATCACCATTGCCGAACAAGGAAAGATCAGGATCCTGAATGGACGTATTTGGATAAACTCCATTCCAGCCCATGTGTTCCGGCTTCCTTGAAAATCCAAGTTGAAAATACTGTTTCAGAATGTTGCCAATTTCTATTGAGTTCTCTTTTCCGAACTGCTTTTCTGCAAAATGGGTATAGCATTGGTCAAGGTTCTCAGGAGAATAGGTTTCAGGATTCCAGGCCATTTCAAGGAAAAAATTCATCCCAATTTCATTTGCCTTAATATCACCTACATTCACGATCCAGACATTTTTTGCATTGGTTTGATATGCTTTGTGCATCTCCTCCCAAATCAACGAAACCGGAATGGATTCTATCCATAAAAAGTCGTGTGGCCGCCCCCAGTAGGAAATATGATAGTAAACACCAGCTCCTCCCGACCGTTTACGCTCCCCGGTATTCGAAAGCTGACGAATGTAGCCGTTATTGTCATCGGCCCACATAATGGTTACATCCTCCGGAATTTTAGCCCCTGCCTGATAGATATTCAAGACTTCTTTATACGGACAGAATATTTGGGGAATGGTGGTCGCATCCTTCCCGGTAACTTTGTGCAGGATGTTACGCTGGGCATCAAGAACATTATGCAGGATACGAACTTTATCGTTTAAATCTTTTCCTCCGGGCATGTCTCCATCGTGAATACCACGCATCCCAACAGTATAAATGCCATCGTAATTTGAAGTAGCTTCAACCCGTTGCTTCCAGTACTCCATTAATTGATCAGGATTTTTATCAAAGTTCCACTCGCCCCTTATTCCAGATGACGGATTCCAGCGGTGCCATTCATCCACGTTGTTTCGAAGCATGGGCTCGCAATGAGACGAACCAACCCAAATACCATACTTATCGGCCATTTTAATATTGCCGGGATAGGTAAAAAAAGCTCGGGTACAATCGTGCATGGCTGGCCAAATTGAGTTTGCTTTTAGTCGAAGAAGCAGTTCGAATATTTTCTCATAGGTTTTAGGCCCAATATCTCCGGTTTCGGGTTCAAAAGTTTTGGATGCCCAGGGTTTTAGTCCCCAATCTTCATCATTCAGGAAAATCCCTCGAAACTTAACTTTTGGAGAATCTTCAATCAGAAGGTTTGCAGGAAGTTCAATCACCTCCTTTTTCTGAGGATGAACATCGGCCCACCATATCCAGGGCGAAACTCCAATCATCTTGCTCAATTCCATGATGCCGTAAGCAGTTCCCCTTGGAGAGCTGCCTGCGACGATCAGGATATTATTTTTTATTCCGGAAACCGTTTTGATGACATAAGCTTCCCACTGACCTTTCAGCTTTTGGGTGTCAATTCCGGATTGAACACACAGATGATCAAACGCTGTATCGATTCCTAGCGTTCCGATCCGAACCTGGGAGTTTTGATTTGATTTTTCGGAAATTTCAGGCTTTACTCCGGAAACCGTTTCCAGGTCGCCGGCGAATAAATTGAGAGCTGCTTGTACAACTATTTTTTCTTTCACACTGACAACTAGAGATGCAGCCTTCTGATTCTGAAGAAGTATAAATGTTTTTTCAGGCTTCTCTGCTTTTAAATTTCCAATTGAGAACAGCAACAGGATTAATAATAACTGGTATTTTTTTAATTGAGTGTTCATCTGGAGATTTTTGTAATTTAGAACGAAGGAAGAAAAATCAAATCTAATCTGCAGTTCATCTTATTTTAACTCACGGAGAAGGGCTGCGGCTGTCCAAAGAATAGGAGCCTGTCCGTGCAAGTCGCCAATATTCCGTGGACGTTTCATATAAAAGTCCAGCTGATTTTTCAGATCCGGACCAACTTCTTTAAATGCCATGTTTGTGCCAACACATACTTCTGTCATATTATTGTCAGCATCGAGCATACCAACCAATGCCAGCCAGGCCTTGCGGGCAGCCGGGCCGTATGTTTTAGCATCGAGCCAACCCAATTTTACGCCGGTTACCATCGCAACAGCAAACATTCCGGAGCCAGATGTTTCATCCCACGATTCAGGTTTGTCAACAAGTTGCTTCCACAAACCCGACTTTCCCTGATCTTTTAAAAGCTCAGTCATCATTTTGTGATAACCTTCCAAAATACGTGCACGTTTTGGGTGATTGAGTGGCAATTCACGTAAAAGTTCAGTCATCCCAACTGCAAACCAGCCATTGCCACGCCCCCAGAAATAAGGCGAATCGGGTGAATGAAATACCAGTCCGTTTGTTTCCTGCAGCTTATCGAGATAGGAGCAGATTGTGAGTGCAACCCGGTCGAGATATTTTTTGTTGCCAGTTGCACGGTAAGCCTGTACCTGAACTGCAGCAATCATATAAATGTCGTCGACCCAGTAACGTGCGTCACTGGTAATGCTGTCATTGGTAGTCTTTTCCCATTGCCCGTCGGCAAATTTCAAACCTTCAGCGAGGTATTTTTCGTCTTTATTCAGCAAATAAATTTCAAGTGGAACGGCACCGGTAACCCGGGCATCAACGTGGGCATTCCACATTAAGCGCGTATTTCCTTCAGGAGTAAGAAAGCGGTCGAAGCGACTAATCAGCTGATCTCTTAGTTCGTTATTCCCGGTCAGTTTTGCCACTTCAAGCGAGCCATACCAGGTACAAACTTCAGGATAAACCAGGGTTTTATGACGCCCCAATTCATATTCAAATTGTCTGGCAGCATAGTTTTTGGCTACACGGGTGCCAACTTCAGCTGGTGAGCATCCGGCCGGCCAGTCTGAAAAATAACCAGATTGTTTCGATTGCTTTTTTGCACTGCCCATCAGACAAGCAGTAATAGCTAAGGTAAATATACAAAAGGCAACTATTTTTTTCATGATATAAGGTGTTTATTGACTTATTTGATGCTAAAATTCAGCACCTTTTCATTGATGTAATCTTTCTCCTGAATTGAATCAGCACGAACATTATTAAGAAAAACATTTTCAACCGGCAATTCTTTTTGACCCAATATTCTGGAAATAAATTTGACATTTTTTGCCTGAATATTATTTAGATAAATGTCTTTAATAGGTGTAAGTCTTCGCTCGATCGTTGGAACCAGATCCCGCCATTGATAGAGAACATCGGTTTCAATTCCAAGTATTCCTAAATCGATCTTTCCGGCTGAAGTGTTTGTCATGTAAATATTCCGGACAAATCCGCCTCTCCTCTCATTTGTCTTAATAAACAGAAGATGATTCAGCTTTGCTCCGTCAATCACAACGCAACTGTCAATAAAAACATTTTCAATACCTCCTGACAGCTCGCTGCCAAGTGCCACCAACTGATGACCATTTTTAACTGAAAGTTTTCGAATGACAATATTCTTCGAAGGAATATTTAAACGCCAGGCATCCTGGTCCCGTCCGGATTTTATGGAAATTGCGTCATCTCCCTGATCCAGCAGACAATTTTCAATCAGTACATTTTGGCTCATTTCAGGATCAATCCCATCGTTGTTGTGTCCATGTGCAAAAACACTAATATTCCGGATAACTATATTTTTCGACAGATATGGATGTATTGTCCAGAAAGGGCTGTTCTCAACTTTAACACCCTCCATCAAAACATTTTCGCACCGGTTAAACTGGATAAATTGTGGTCTGAAGTTGGCAGTATCATTGACCATTTGCCGTTCTGTTACGGGATGGTTATATCCTGCCAGATAGTATAAACGTTTCAAGTTCTGCATATGTCCCGATGGACGTTCAAACCACTTCGTCCAAACACCCATTTTTGCTTCCAGTTTTCCTTGTCCTGTTATTGCTATATTTTTACATTGCCAGGCGTAAATAAGCGGTGAATAATTGTAACATTCCAACCCTTCCCATGTAGTATGAACGGCAGGTAAATAATCAGTCGGATTGTCTGAAAACAAAAGTACTGCACCCTTTTGCAGATGGAGATTGACGTTACTTTTAAAATGGATCTTCCCTGTTAACCATTCTCCCGGCGGGATAACAACAATTCCCCCTCCAACCTGATTGGCTTTTTCGATTGCTTTTGCAATGGCTTGCGAAGTTTTTTCCTGATCGCCTTCAACAGCGCCAAAATCAGTAATCAGCAATTGAGTACAGCCACTAAAATCAGGATAGGTAATCGTTGGCATTTCAAATGGGGCTTTTACATTGATTTCTTTCAGCCTAACCGATGGTTTATTCTGGCAGGAATCAAAAAAAGTCATTAGCAATACAACAGCAATTAACCGGATATTAAAATGGCAAGTTATGTTTTTCATTGGGTGGGTAATCGTTTCATAATTAGTTGAATTTCGCGACGAAAAGGAAATTCAAAAAAAATACAGAGAGAATATCCCTCTGTATTTTTTAATTTATTTTATCTGAATATTAATATCCAGGATTTTGTATGGCGGCTTTTTCAGCAGAAGTTAATGGTTGTCCGGCTTTATAGATTCCATCAAGGAATGTTTGCGGAATCGGTCGCAAAAGGTGAAAATCCTTAATGTTTCCTTTTGCTTCTTTGTTATAAGCTTTAACCCTTGTAACCAATGTTTTAGTCCGGCTTAGATCTTCCCAGCGGAGCCATTCACCACAAAGTTCCCTGGTGCGCTCATTCAATACCAGACACAACATTCTGTCGTATTGGCTTGAATAACCTAATTTTGAAATCACTGCTTCATCTTCAGCCGGGAAAGCTGTAGTGCTTGAAATTGTCAAATCAGTTGCAGCTGTAGTTACAGCAATATTGTTAGACTCATAATATGAATTTTCTGTCATAAAGGAATTCATACTTGAAGCCTGAACATACGTAGAGGTAGGAAAAGAAGCGGCTCCGTCACTATAAAACGAGCGGCTTTCACTACCTTTATAAGCAGCTCTGCTACGAACAGCATTAATGTAAGGCAAAGCGTCAGCATAGGTGCCTGATCCGGATGCAGCCAAACGAATTTTGGCTTCTGCGGCCATTAAATAGGTTTCGGCAGAACGCGCTAAAATTTCATCGCGCATACCTCTGTTGTCGTTGATGGCTGTTCTGTCAGATTCAAAATGTTTTGATAATGAAGGGAACCTTGGGTTTGCCTCTAGCCCCAGACCGTCGGCAGCGTGTGCTACATATACCGAAGGAATTGCCTTTTTTGTAACACTGTATAAAATGCCAGGATCGTTATTATTAACCGTTTTGGCGAAACGATTATCGGAAGCTGAGTTGATAATATACAGAATGCCCAAATCTACTCCAGCTGTATAGGTTATACCACCTGAAGCGCCAGCTTTATTTACGCGGTGTTTTGTCCTGAATACCTTCCAGAAACGGGAGTCATTAATATGGTCAAACACATCATAGGTGAAATACGTTGGTGCCATACGGCTATATGGGCGCATCCCGGTAATGTCACGTTGCATCACTGGCAGGTCATCATAACGAGATGTAAAAAATAAATGACTATCGTTCTCGGTTATAAGTGCGGGATCACGGCTAAAGGAAGCCGACAAAATTAGTTCAGGCAGGAATTCATTGGTTCCATCCGGCTTGGTATAATCCCAAAGTGCCTGATAATTGCTGGCGAGCGGATGATGCGCAATTACTTCGTCGGAATACTTAACTACTTGTTGCAAATCAGCACTTTTCGTTGTTGAGTTCCATGAGTCATTAATTTCACTGGCACGTGTTAGATAGGCTTTTGCCAGAAAATGGGCAGCCGCATCCTTTGTGATTTTGTCAGGGGCTGGTCCGGTATTGTCCAACAAAGTATAAGCCTGGGTAAAATCATCGATTACCTGTTTCAGCACTTCTGCAGCCGTTGCACGGGTAAACTCTAACTCAACGGTTGTACTTGGTTTCAATTTTAATGGAACGCCACCATATTGCCGAACCAATTTTAAATAGTTATAGGCACGCATAAAATACCCTTCGCCCAGGGCTACTTTTTTGATAGCATCATTTGTAGAAACAATATTGGTTGCCGATTCAATTAACTGGTTGGCCAAACCAATACCAAGATAAGCATTATCCCAGGGTTCCTGAGAAGTGGTCCTAATTGTTGTTATGATGGAATTGAACCTACTGTCATAATTATTCCATTGACTGTTCGTGTCGTCACCACCTACATGAAACTCATCGGTACCATAATTGGTGGTACCATATTGATATTCTGAAGCAAATGGAGATGCAAAAACCCGATAATATGCTCCGACAGCTAATTGCTGAATACCTGCTTCTGTATTGTAATATGATAAGTCCCTTGAGGTTTCCAATGTTTCGTTCAGAAAGCTATTGGAACAGGACGTCACACTCATTGCAACTAGTATCAGGAGTGCAAGCAGGCGTGTTTGATGTATTATATGTTTTTTCATATATTTCATTTTTTTGAATTTAACATTTATTAGAATTGTGCACTAAGGCCCATTACAAAACCTCTGTTCGAAGCATGATATCTTACATCCGGGTCAAGAAAGGACACTTTGTTGAAAACAAAACCGGGGTTTGACGCCTGTACATAAACCCGCAATTTGGAAACCCCAAATTTGCTGGTAACTTTTTCAGGCAAATTATAGCCCAAAGAAATATTACGAATCTTAACAAATGAGCCATCTTTATAACCCAGCGATGCATAATACTGATCACCATAGCCGGCAGAATAAATTGGTTTTTGATAAACGGAGTTTGTGTTATTAGGAGTCCAATAATTCACCGCTCTTTGTTGATATCGTCCAACTTCGCCTTCACCGCCCGTGTCATAAATATAATCCATACGGCCATATAATAATACTGACAACTCAAAACCCTTGTAGTCAAAGGTATTTGTTAAGCCTAAAATATATTTCGGAATCGTGCTACCGATGATTACACGGTCGTTGTTTGCATCGATTTTATAATCACCATTTTGGTCCACCGGTCTCACATTACCTGCAGTGAAGGTGTGGCCATTGGCATTGAATTTTGCCATTTCCGTGGCATCAGCGTCCTGCCAGAGTCCTGCAGCTTTATAGCCATAAATAACACTCTGAGACTGGCCAATAAACCATCCGTTAGCCAAATCGTCTTGTTTACCGTTAGCTAAGGAAACAATTTTGTTATCCTGGTATGAAACGTTTAACGTTGATGTCCATTCAAAATCATGGGTTTTTACGTTTAATGAACTTAGGGTCAAATCAACACCGTGCGATTTGGTCTCCCCGATGTTGGCATAAGTACTCGAAAAACCGGTAACTGAAGGAATGGATTTTTGAAGTAATAAATCGGTAGTACGGGAAGAGTAAATATCTAAACTTCCGTAAATTCTTGATTTTAATATTGAATAATCAAGACCGACATTGTATTGCGTTGTTTTTTCCCATCCCAAATCCTGATTTGCCAAGGTTGTAACATTTACCTGGCCGGCTGTAGAGGTGGCTCCAAATGGATAAAATATTGCCTGTAACCCTCCTTTGGTAGAATAAGGGGCAATGGCAGAGTTACCGGTAACTCCAACACCAAGACGTAATTTTAATTGGTTCACCCAGTGTACATTGGCCATAAAGCTTTCCTGATCTACACGCCATCCCAGTGCAGCACTTGGGAAAAAGGACCATTTATGACCTTCTGCCAATTGGGATGCCCCATCATAACGTCCCGAAACAGTTAACAGATATTTATTCGTGTAACTGTAATTTAAACGCGCCATATAGGATAAAAGCGATTGTTTGATAATTCCAGAACTCCAACTTTGAAGTGAACTGACAGCGCCTAATGCATTCCATTTTTGGCTGGAAAATGGTATATTATTGGCCGACATTAAACTGGATTCTGTTTCAAATTGCGTTTGACTCTGTAATAAAGTTAAACCAAGACCATGTTTTCCTATCGTTCTATCATAGTACAACAGATTGTCAAGCGTGTAAGATACACGTTGTTGTTTCTCCAGAGAGGCATAAGCAGAACCACTTCTGATTACCGATTTACCATCTTCATAGATACCATCCCGCCAGGTTTGGATATCGGGACCAAAATTGGTGCGGAATTTTAAACCTTTCAGTACAGGTACCAAAGTTCCAAAATCCACCTGACCATACAGACTACCAAAGGTGCGGAATGTAACACGTTGGTCCTGTGAATATTTATCTTCATCAATAACGGTTTTGACGGCAACGTCGCCACCCGGATAATCAATCCGGTTACCATTAGCATCATACGGCTGCGCGTAGGTGAAAATGCCATAAGCACTTTGGTACAATCCGGTTTGCGCAGACACCCCTACGTTACCGACAGTTGATTGTCCATATTCCTGAATACTGTATGAACTGTTCAGGTTTGCACCAAATGAGAACCATTTTGTAGGTGTAATATCTATACTTACATTGGCATTGTAACGTTTAAAGCCTTGTCCTTTTACCACCCCTTTACTATCTGTATATCCAAAGGAGCCGTATGCTTTCATTTTGTCTGTACCGCCACTTGCACTTATTGAATTTTGTGTGGTGATTCCCGTGCGGGTTACATAGTCTGTCCAATTTGTAGTGGTCAATTTTGATCCATCCCAGGTGCCGCTTGCCCAGCCTTTAAGAATATTGGCCCAGGCTGTATCATCACCGGTAAAAATTTTTGCATCATTTGCCTGTGTAGGCTGATCGCCTCTTGCATAAACACCCGCCGAAAGGGGATCGTAATATTTTGCCCAACGACGGTATTCGATATAATCACCGGCGCTAAACAACGGCGAAAATTCATGTATCTCCTCTGTCGTCACAGAGCTGTCAAAACTCAGGGTAAACTTTCCGGATTTCCCCTTTTTGGTCGTAATAAGTACAACGCCATTGGCACCACGTGAACCATAAATAGCTGTAGCCGATGCATCTTTCAAAATATCAATTGATTCAATGTCGTTGGGGTTCATGTTATCAATACCGCCAAGTGTTACTGTGTTTGATGTATTGCCTGCTGCGTTAATAGTTCCGGTTACCATCGGAATACCATCAACAACATAAAGCGGGGAGTTTGATGCGGTAAGTGAACGTACGCCACGAATGGTGATATTGCCAACTGTTCCGGGACGTTCATTCGACGAAATATCAACCCCTGCGGCCCTTCCTTGTATCGCCTGAACGGCATTGGTTACCGGACGTGCTTTAATTTGTTCTGAACTCACACTTGTAAGAGCCCCTGTAACATCTGACTTCTTTACCACTCCGTAACCGATGGCAACTACTTCTTCAATTCCGATGGTTTCATCTTCCATGGTGATTGAGAAGGTCGATAGATTCCCGATGGCGATCTCCTGTGTTTTCATCCCAACAAAAGAGATGAGGAGCGTCTTTGCATTAACCGGCAGGTTCAACACAAAACTACCATCTGCACCAGAAGTTACTCCGGTTGTGGTGCCTTTCACCACAACTGATGCCCCGGGAATTGATGATCCGGACTTGTCGGAAATTTTTCCGGTGATTTTCTTAGTTGCCTGTTGACTGCCTTGAACGAATGCGGCCTGATCGGCTTTATTGGTCAGCACAATCTGACGGTCAACAACCGTATAAACCACTTCGGTTTTCTGGAACAGGCTGTTGAGGATGTCGTCAATCCGCTCATCCTTTGCGTCAACATCGACTTTGCGGTTGACATCCACCAATTTACTGTTGTAAAGAAAGAAGAATTCACTTTCATCTTCAATCTGAGCCAGCACTTGCTTGACCGCAACATCTTTAAGTTGAAGGGTCAGTTTAGTTGTTTGAGAATACGCTTCGGAGGCCATCATTTGTATGATGCCAAGGAAGAACAAAAAAATAGTTAGTTTCATAACCATCCAGAATTTTCGGAGATGGACGTTTTTTCCACATCCCCGCGTTAAACGGAACATTTTTTTCATACTTTTGAAATGATTTTAGTTTATTACTATTTATCCAGACAATCTTTCGTCGAAAAAAGATTGCCAGTTCGTGTCGGGGAGGGTGTAGCCAGCATCTTCCCCGATATTTTTTTCAACTTTTTTTCTTCATAATAAAGACTTTTTGTTTAGTGAAATTTCCATCAGTTAACATTTTTCTGTTTGTAACGCGATAATCGATCGGTGCAGAGAGCTTCAATAAGTTCAGTACTTGAATCAGATTCTCATTTTTGAAAGTTGCTTTATAGATGTAATTTTTTATTTCAGGATCATTAATCACGATCTCGACATTGAACCAACGGCTTAATCTTTTGATGACATCTTCCATTGCATCATCGCGGAATATCAGGTTGCCTTCGCGCCAGGCGATATATTTGTCAACATCAACCTCCTCGGTAATAACTTTTTGCTGTTCTTTTTTGTAAATGGCCAGTTGTCCGGAATGCATGGTGCCATAAGCTGTTTTTATTTTCCCGCTTTCAAACGAGAGTGCAACCTTACCTGTAACAAGCACAACTTCCTCCTGGTTGTCATTATCGAAACTGACCACATTGAACGAAGTCCCTAAAACTTCAACTTTTAATTCGTTGGCATTCACGCGAAAAGGTTGCTTTTCATTTTTTGTCACTTCAAAAAAGGCTTCCCCTTTCAGCATTACCTCCCGCTTTTCACCCGAAAAATGGTCTGGAAACTGAAGTTCGGAACCAGAGTTAAGCCATACTTTTGTACCGTCGGCCAGTGTAAACCTGGAAACCATCCCTTGTCTTGAGGAAACCGTTTGCATCAATACCCGTTCTTTAACATTACTCTTTGTCTGATAATTTAGGGTCAGAAAACCGGAATATACCAATAATGGAAGCAGCAAAATCGCAGCAATGCGTTGAATTTTGATCCACCAGGTTGTAGCCTTAGGTTCGGAGAGTTTTGGATTGATTTTTTTTAAGGCTTCAAAAGAGTTGAATTGCTTCATTTCATTGAGCAACGACAAGGCTTCCCACGCCTTTAGACTTTCACAATAAAACGACTCATTTTCAGGCAATTCTATTCTCCAATGATCCACTATTGCCCGGTCTTTATCAGACAATTCGCCTGATAAGTATCCGGGCAATAACTCTTCTACTTTACTAAAACTAATGCTCATGCTTTATTTTAACTTATGAAATATGCTTTGCGTTTTTGGCCTGTTAATTATTAAGACGACATCAGCCAATCGCACACATATTCCGATTTTAGTTTTTTTTAACCTTTAATGACTTTTATTGGCACTCAGGAAGGAATACGCTTTTGGTAGTTGTAAGTCAGAAGACCGCAGTCAGAAGCTGGAAGAAAATGGAAGTGAGAATAAGGAGTCACATTCTTACGCCCATATCATCAAATATTTTAAAATATCTGTCTCGTCCTGATTTTTTACAGATTTTCTCACCTTCTCATTTTCAACCCCTCACTCCCTCTCTTTGTCTTTCTCTCTTAGCTGATCAACCAAATGATCAACCAGCCGGAAAGAAATTCTACGAGCTCTTTTCTGAGGATTTTTAATGAATTGCTGATTTGTAGTTCAACAGTCCGTTTTGAAATTCCAAGTTTGTCGGATATTTCCTGATTTGACAATCCGTTTAGGCGGTTCAATTCAAAAATTTCGCGACAGCGCGGTGGAAGATGCGACAAACTTTTTTCCATCGCATGGCGTAATTCGGATTCTGCAAAATAGTGGTCGAAAGAATTGTCCTTATTTTCTGCGGTGAAGAGAAAAAAAGTTTTGTACTTTTCAGTGACTTTACGGTGTTTTTGGAAATCGAGACACCGGTTTTTAATTCCGGCAAAGAGGTATGATCTCAATGATGACTCGATTTGCAAACGGGGAGCTTCCATCCAGATTGAGACAAAAAAATCCTGCACCAGATCTTCAACGGCATTCCTATCCTTGATGTACTGCATCGAAAATGCACAAAGTGAGGAGTAATAATGGTTGAAAATATAATCAAATATTAGCTTGTCACTGCGACCAAGTCCTTCTATTAGTAAAATATCTTTCAATGCAGATTTGTTAGTTCCTTCGCAAAGTTAATAATACTATTCAGAATTCTTATTCCATAACCGGGGAAAATATGATCGCATTGAGGATTCAGGCTATAAATCCGACTAATCAATCCAACGTTTGAAAAAGGATTTTAGATGATGTTTGAAAATTCAATTCCGTGAATACCCCTGAGCCTGGCTCCATTCTTTGAAGTTTGGTTCCTGATTTAGAAAGGAGCTACAATCAATTGGTATTGCATCATGTGAATAATAATGATTTGAAAATTTAAAAATGGAATTCCTTTTTGATTAAAATCTCAGGCAGCAAAACCTTGTTTCTGTTAACCTATCCTTAATAACCGGGCAAATCCCCCAAATTAAAAAACCGTATTAGTATTGATTTTTAATGCCCGACATGATTAACTAAATTTTTTATGTATACCTTTGTTAAACAGGAACAAACTGTAAGGATTAAAACTGACAATTACTTAAAAGGATATAACCATGGAAGCGCTAACAAAAATTAAATGGATAATTATTTTATCTCTTCTTGTTTCAATAACAAGTGAAGTTAAATCGCAGACCAATTTTATCTACGGACTGCAATTTGGTTCTGATAAAAATGGAGATGCCCATAATCCGGTTGCCGATCAGCATGGAAATGTTTATATCGCCGGTGAAACACAAGGAGTTTTGTCGGATCATAGTTTTGGGAAAACGGATGGATTTGTATCTAAATTTGATAGTATGGGTAATCTCCTCTGGACGAAGCAATTTGGGACCAGCGAAGATGATGAAATCAGATGGATTGCGATTGATCGAACAGGCAATTTATATGCAACTGGTTATACGAAGGGTGTAATCAATGAGAAGAATTTTGGAAAGGAAGATGTCATGGTTGTCAAGTTCGACAGTATTGGAAATATTGTATGGCAAAAACAATATGGAACAGATAGTACAGATGTTGGAAATAAAATTTATGTGAATAACCAGGGGATCATTTATGTGGCAGGAACAACCAAAGGATCATTGGACAAAAAGTCTTTTGGAGAATTTGATTGCTTCCTGTTAAAACTGGATACTAAAGGCGATGTCGTTTGGTGCAATCAATTTGGAACATCAGCCAATGAACAATGCAAGGGAATTACGGGAGATAATGAGTCGAACATTTATGTTTGCGGTTATACAGAAGGTGATTTAGCGGCACCGAATAAAGGCAAATGGGATGCATTCATTGGGAAATTCAATGATAAGGGTGAACAATTAAAACTATTTCAGTTTGGAACAAATGAATTTGATGTTGCAACCAGTATGATTGTTGACAGAGAAAAAAATATATATGTGGCAGGTTCCACACTTGGAGATTTTGGAGGTAAACAACAGGGTAACGGAGACGCTTTTCTTTTAAAACTTAACCAAAACATTGAAACAGTCTGGACGCAACAGTTTGGTACAGCAAAGTGGGATGGCGTTAACGGAATAGCTTTAAATGAACAAATATCTGAAAACATCATAGTAGGTTGCTGTCAGAATGGGCCAACATGTCAATCATCTATCAGAATGTTTAAGAAAGATGGTAGTGTGATATCGGTGAATAATTATATTGCCGGAGGGAAAAATGGAGGAACCTGCGGTCAGGGAGTTTGCATCGATGATAATGGAAACATCTATCAGACCGGACACACCGGAGGCAATCTTTTCAAAAATATTAACAAGGAAAAAGGGAGTGATATTTTTTTGATAAAGCTAAGTATGGATGAAAATCAAACAAACCATTAAATCGATCAATAAAATGGATTCACCTAATATGCATATTGCAGTACAAAATGCAGGGCTGGTACTGTTACAGAGTTATTTTGTAATGCTTTTTGAGCGTCTAAACTTAGTAAATGAGAGAAGTTTTGTTTCGGAAAAAGCACAATTGGATGCTGTACATTATTTACAATACATTGTAACAGGAGCTACAGAAACCGAAGAATCTTTTTTAATATTGAATAAAGTACTTTGCGGTTTACCGCTTTGTGCTCCAATAAAATCGGGTATTACCATTCCGGAAACACATAAAGAACTAATCGGGGAAATGATTCGTTCATCAATTGGGCATTGGGAAGCTATTGGAAAAACTTCGGTCGATGGTTTTAGAGGAAACTGGCTGGTAAGAGAAGGAGTTTTAAAAGAAGTAGAAGACCATTGGAGTTTAAATGTAGAAAAAAAACCCTACGATATTTTATTGGGAAAATCTCCTTTTTCATTTTCAATAATCAAATTTCCGTGGATGCAAAAACCATTAAATGTCAATTGGGCATATTAGAAATTCTGCCCGAAAAAGCATAAAAAACTACAACCTGTTAAAATTGTATTAGAAGGTATTTGGAAACGAATTGAAAAATCTTTCTCCTCCCATTTTTACGAACCATCTGTAATATTCAACAGCTCGTCGGATTAAATTATGATGCAGGATTGATATTAAGAACCTTTGTCAGGAAATTTTTAATCATCAAAAAAGAAAGAAATGAGAAACGCTGCCTTAATTTTTATGATTTCCATCCTGACAATAACAGAATGTAACTCCCAACAAAACGTTAAAACGTCTGTAAATAAACAATTCAATGGTTCTGTTTTGGATTTCTATAAACAGTATAGTTCGTTTACCGATCCGGGAGAATATGTGTATTTGTATAAAAATCTTCCTGATTCGCTGCCGGAACTTTGCAGTTTAATCAAATCCCAGTTTATTCATCCCTTTAGTGAGTTACCAAATTACAGTCAACAAATCCCTAAAGAACGATGGAATGAAATGGCAAACTATCCAACAGTTAAATCGATTTTAAAGGGTTTGGTAACTTATGACTCCAGGGGATTTGTAAAAGATCGGAAACCAGAAGACAGGTTAGTTTTGGGTTGCAGAGAATATGCAATTCTGCTGGCCTCAGTATTAAAGCATCGTGGCATTCCCGCCAGAGTTCGTGCCGGACATGCTACCTATTTAATGCCTGGTTTTCATGTGAGTCACACAATTTGTGAAGTATGGAATAAAAAAGGAAAGCGTTGGATGCTTGTAGATCCGGGCATGAATATGATTGATTTTAGCAGGGAAAAGTTTGATTTTAGCAATGAGACATGGTTTAAATTGCAGAAAAAGGAAATAGATCCTACCGTATATGGGTTACCAGGCAATCATATCGGATTAGTTTCGATAGTAGGGAAAATTAGTCCGGATTTGGCATCTATATTGGGAACCGAATATACGATATTTCAGTATGCACCTATATTGGATTATGCTTTTAAAAACAATAATCAATTACCGGCTGAACAAATTGAAATCCTGAACAAGATTTGCGAATTAATGAAATCGCTTGATGCAATTAACCTATCGAAATTACAGGAAATTTACAATAATACGCCTCAAATTCAAATTTCAAAAACGCTTAAAGGCGATTTAGTAAAATTGGAAAATTCAGAAGATAATGCGAAAACAAAAAATACGACTATAAATAAACAGGATATTGAATTTGCCGATATACCCGCAGGTACATTTATAATGGGAAGTCCTGTTACAGAACGGGGAAGGAAAGATGATGAAATACAACATCAAGTTACATTGAGCGCCTTTAAGATGAGCAAATATTGCATAACAATTGCTCAATATGATGCATTTTGTGAAGCTACAGGCAGAAAAAAACCTTGGGGATTTAAACGCGGTAACATGCCGGTATCACAAGTAAGTTGGTACGATGCCAAAGCTTTTGCAGAATGGATGGGATGCCGGTTGCCTACAGAAGCTGAGCGGGAATATGCTACCCGTGCAAATACTACAACACCTTTTTATACCGGTGATAGCCTTACTTTAGACCAGGCATATTTTAATAACAAATCAGGAATGGAAGCCAAGCCCGTTGGAAGTTTTCTGCCCAATGCATTTGGATTGTACGATATGCATGGAAATATGATTGAATGGACAAACGATTGGTATGGTGAGTATAACATTCATGAAAAAATAAATCCCAAAGGACCGGAAACAGGCGAAATCAAAGTTTTTCGTGGTGGAGGTTTTTGGCTTCCCGGATGGAAATGCCGGTCTGCATGTCGGGCAGGAGATCCTCCAGGAAATAAAGGTGCAGGTCTTAGTTTCAGGATAGTAAAAGATTAATAATAAAAAGATCTATGATTGAAGTTTCAAACCTTAGAAAAACATTCGATACCATTGAAGCGCTGAAAGGTATTTCATTCAACATTCAGCAAGGTGAATGTTATGGATTGTTAGGCCCAAATGGTGCTGGTAAAACAACCACGATATCCATCATGAGTACCATTTTAGAAGCAAGTGAAGGAAAAGTAAGTATTGCAGGTTATGATTTGAAGAAAAATCCGCTGGAATGTAAGAGAAACATTGGTGTTGTTACACAGGAAATAGCACTTTATAATGAGCTATCGGCGTATGATAATTTGCTGTTTTGGGGTGGCACCTATAATGTTCCGAAAACGGAATTAACAAAACGTATTGATGAAACCTTAGACCAGCTAGGGTTGACAGACCGGAAGAATGATAAAGTTAAAACCTATTCAGGTGGAATGAAACGTAGGGTTAACATCGCTTCTGCTTTGCTTCATCGACCTAAAGTTCTGTTTATGGATGAACCCACCGTGGGTATTGACCCTCAAAGCCGGAATTTGATTTTTGAAGTGGTTGAGAAACTGCATAAAGATGGAATGACAATTGTTTATACCACCCATTATATGGAAGAGGCTGAACGTTTATGCGATCGTATCGGAATTATTGACGATGGAGAAATTATAGCTGAAGGAACATTGGCTGAATTAAGAACATCGGGTTCGATGAAAGAAACCGTTGTGATCTCTTTTACCAATCTTTCGGATGAACGCTACACAACAATTGTGAAAGACTGGTACGATCTACAGCGTTTTGAAGATACAATACATTTTTATTCGATGAACATTCAGGGCGATTTATCGAAAATAATAATAAAGTGCAATGAGGCTGGTCTTGACATCATGGGTATTGATATCAGAAAGATAAACCTTGAAACCATATTTTTAAGTTTAACCGGGAAAAAACTAAGAGACAAATGATAAAACTAGTAAAGAAAGATCTGAAATTGTTCTTCAGTAATCGTCAAGACATGATGCTTACTTTTGTTTTGCCCATCCTGTTTATCACCCTGTTTGCTTTAGTTTTCGGGAAAATGAACAATTCAAAAGAAGGTAATTTAATGGGTCTTGTTCAATCGGTGGCAGGTACATCAGTAATGATGCTATTATTTTCAGTTGCCGGAATAGGTGGAAGTCTAATGGATGAAAAGCAGGAAGGGATGTTAAAGAAGTTACTTTGCTCCCCCATACCTCCCGATTATATCCTCTTTGGGAAATTGGTATATGCTAATATCATTTCCATTATTCAGCTGTCAATCATGTTTATTTACGCCTGGCTGGTTTTTGGCTTAGACATTGTACATCATCTCCCTTCGCTTATACTTATGATTTTTACAATTGCCTTTGCCTGTTCCGGTTTTGGTGTAGTTCTTGCCTCATTTGCTAAAACCCGCCAGCAGGTGCAGGGATTTTCAACCATCATTGTAATGACAATGAGCGCCATTGGTGGTAGTATGATCCCTATCTTTGTAATGCCTGAGATTATGCAAAAGATGGCTGTTTTTACCGTTAATTATTGGGGAATACAAGGGATTTATGACATCTTCCAGAAGCTTCTTCCATTGACAGATATTACATTCTTATCAAGAGTTTTTGTTTTACTTTGCATCGGATTTGTTTTAAATTTCATTGCTCTTCTGATGTTCAGGAGAAATATTTTAAAATTAGTTTGACCCGGAATTCATGAAAAACAACAATAATAAAAAGAGGAAGGCTTACTTAAAAGCTATAATGTGGATATTATTATTTACGGTACCTCCCCCCATCATAGGATATTTATTTAAAGGTCCCCAAATATTTTCCTCATTTTCATATTATTTTACTTATACTTCAATTGGATATGCCTATGGACTTGGCTTTGGATTGGGCAATTCGTTAATTGGCATATATACTAAAAAACTTGACTGGGCAAAAAATCCCCAAAGGGCAAATCTGATTAACTTTTTTATATATATAAGTTATGGAATATTTGTGAGTATAATGATCCCTTACACTATCGACCGATTTTTATGGGGGATGACCGGAAAGGAAGTTTTTTATGATGTATGGGCAAAGGCTTTTTTTACTTTAGTTGCTGATTTGATTATATTTTATCTTTACTATTCAACATTTATTGCAAACAATTGGATGAAATCTATTGCAAAAAATGAGGAATTAAAAAGAGAAAACCTGTTGGCCAAATATGAAGCATTGAAGAACCAGGTAAATCCACATTTTCTTTTCAATAATTTGAATACGCTTAGCGGAATGGTAGAGCAAAAACATGAACTTGCAACTGCTTTTATCAAGAAATTATCAGATATTTACCGATATGTACTGGATCAAAACGATAAAGAATTGGTTTCAATAAAAGACGAAATGAAATTTGTTGACGATTATATTTTCCTTACAAAAATGAGGTTTGGTGAAGGACTACTATTCAATTCGTATATAACAGACAACCTCAATCTTCAGGTAGTCCCTTTGGGTATACAAATGTTGGTTGAAAATGCCATCAAACACAATATAATTTCAGACGAACTACCATTGAAAATTGAAATGAAAATTGAAAATGATTTTGTAATTGTGACAAACAACCTTCAAACGAAAAAAACAATCAATTCGGATAAAGCACCATTGGGTCTTGAAAACCTTAAACATCGATATGCATACGTTTCAGGCACATCAGTGGAAGTTATTGAATCGAATGGTCAATTTATTGTGAAGTTGCCAATTATTAAACCTTAAGCTATGAATTGCCTTATTGTAGAAGATGAAAAAGTCGCAGCTGAGAGATTAGTCGGATTAATTAAAAATTACGACCCATCCATCGATGTTACAGAAATCGTACAATCGGTTAGACTTGCTGTTCAATGGTTAAATACCCATCAGGCACCCGATTTAATATTTATGGACATTCAATTGGCCGATGGTTTAAGCTTTGAAATATTTGAACAAACCATTGTTAAAACACCTGTTATTTTCACCACTGCCTATGATGAATATGCCCTTAAAGCATTCAAAGTAAATAGTATTGATTATTTGTTAAAACCGATTGATCCGGATGAATTGAAAAATGCGATTGAAAAATTTAAAGAAAGCAACTCGCCAAAAGAGATACCGGCACAGGTATTTGACAGCATCATGCACTCGCTTACAAAAAAGTACAAGAACAAATTTGTAATGAATGTTGGTGAGCATATTAAAGTGTTTACTACTGAAGATATTCAATGTTTCTATAGTATTGAAAAATGCACCTTCCTTCAAAATAATCCGGGACGTGATTATGGCGTCAATTATTCGCTTGATCAGTTGGAAGATTTATTAGATCCTGCACAGTTTTTCCGCATCAACCGGAAATTCATAGTCTCTTTGTCGGCTATTTCAGACATCATTAGCTATTCAAATAGTCGTTTAAAAGTTAAACTTCATTCAAACGAATCAAATGACTTAATAGTAAGCCGCGAAAAAGTACAGGATTTTAGAAAATGGTTAGAGAATTGATTTAGATTTCGTCCGGGATGAAGCGGATTTGAAAATGAGATGATTAGACAATTCGGCAATTAGATAATTTGAAAATGAGAAGATGAGAAGATGGGATAATTTGAAAATGGAAATCCTTTTTGATTAAATCTCACACATTCAAAACCTTATTTTCCTTATCCTAACCTTAGTAGCCAGGCAAATCCCCCCAATTAAAAACCTTATTAACCTTATTTTTTAATGATGTACATGATTAACTTAATTTTTTATGAATACCTTTGTTAAAAGAGCACATTAATAATATATTAATCAGAAGCTTAAATATGACACGATTAATTTGTATCCTACTATTTTTAACGAACATTTCATTTGCTCAGACGAATGAAAAGTTTCTGAGCAAATTTCTTCTCGAAGATGAATTGAATACAGAAAATGAAATAGCCGAATTCAATAAATTTGACTTTTCATGTTTATGGAATCAAACGGAAAATTATATAATAGTTGGAATCATTGGAGAAGATCACCAACGAATTAAAATAAAGCTGATTTCAATAGAGAAATGCTTAACCATTCCAACTGAATACATGGTTTCAGGCAAATCTAACGTTAAGGGAATAATTTGTGATTTTAGCGGAACAATAAAACTTTCTGAAATAAAACTAATCAAAAAATTAAATTTTGGAGTTGATGATGAATACAAGGATAAAGGAATAAAATCACAAGGTATTTTGATTGCCGACTATGAATTCAAAGAAAATCCAAATCTAAAACATAGTGGAATATTTAAGGGACATCTTTATTCGAAATGGTATCTTGATTCGAAAGACCAAATCAAATATAATAATATAGGGCAAAATTCGGATGGATATATGAACAATGCTTTTATTGGAATTTGGAAAGAGCATTCGACAAGTAAAGAAAAAAAATGTAATTGGGCAGACTTTAGGGTTCCAAAAGCTAATCCTGATTTTGATATTGGAGTAGGTGATTTTTCTCCAAGCGATAAATACTATAAAAACGGTTGGGAGCACTACCAAAAAGCTTGGTTAAATGGAAATAAAGAAGCGCAAAATGAAGAACTTAAAGAATGGTGGAAATAAAAACCCGGCCTTCAGGACAAATGAGCGTTAGCGAGCATTAAAAACCTTATTTTCTTTATCCTAACCTTAGTAGCCAGGCAAATCCCCCAATAACAAAACCTTATTAACCTTGATTTTTAATGATGGACATGATTAACTTAATTTTTTATGCATACCTTTGTTAAACAAGAACAAACTGTAATGAATAAAACTGACAAATGGATGAGGCGGCAATTTAGCTGTTTTGAAACTGTTATTTTGAAGAATGGGGACTGTTGTTTGCTGAGTACGAGTCGGAAATATATGCAATTATTGGGTTTACACAAAATTACTAACTTGCAAAAAAAATGATTAAAACCACACATATCCACCCTATTTGGGAGATATTGTACGGAAAATCCGTTTATATAAAACGTTGTGGCCAATAAAATAAAACCTGCACATTGATAGTTTGATTATGAAAAAAACAATTATAATAACAGGAGCAACTAGAGGAATTGGGAAAGGATTGTTTAATCGTCTTTCCTCTGAACAATTTAATTTCGCAACGATTTATCATAGTGATGAGAAATCGGCAGATTTGCTTAGAGCAGATTGTGCTGAAAAGAATATAGATTGTTTAATTGATAAAGTTGACATTACGGATTTTAAGCAAGTTCAATTATTCATTGATAAAGTGATTGGCAAATATGGTCGGATTGATTATTTGATAAACAATGTTGGTACAGATATTTTCAAGACAATTTGGGATACATCCTTTGATGATTGGAAAAAATCACAGGATATTATTTTAAATGCACCGTTTATCTTATGCAAATCAGTCCTTCCATGTATGAGACGACAAAAATTTGGACGCATTGTAAATATTGGAGCCTCATCAAAAGATTATATGAAAGGTGCGGCAGGATTAGGGCCATTTGCTATCCATAAGGCAGCATTGACAGTATTGACAAAGACATTAGCACTTGAGGAGATTAAGAATGGAATAACTGTTAATATGGTTGCTCCTGGTAGCACTAAAGATGCCGGGACAAATCCTGAAGAAAAGAGAATACCGGTTTCACAAATACCGATTGGAAGACGAATTGAGATTGATGAAGTAGTTGAAGCTATAATGTATTTTCTATCTGATAATGCGCGCAGTACAACTGGACAATTCATTGGAGTAAACGGAGGCTCCAGTACCTAAATGAATAAAAGATTTACTGGCCACATCACGCGCTATAGTTAATTGCCGTTGCAGTGCATATTTCAAGGGTATCACTTTTATAAAAGTTCCGTGTAACTTGATATGAAAGTGCTACGAAATCGGCAACTAACCATAGCGCCAACGTTATATTTAACTACCAACACGATTAACGTAATTTTTTATCCATACCTTTGTTAAACAAGAACAAACTGTATTGATTAAAACTGACCATTTGATTGTTCATGACTAAAATTAATATAAAATGACAACATCCTCCCCAAAAAACTGGTACAAGATTTTAGGTGTTTTTGTTTTTAATTTAATTGTGATATGGTTTATCCTTAAAGGAATTTTACCCGATTTAAGGCACAGACTTGCAACGATTGAAATAGTTGGATTGGTTCTCTGCCCTTTAATCATATTCTATTTGCGAAATAACTGGCCCCCTGTAAAATGGATGATTAATATTGTTGGGATTTCAATGATCGTGATTATTAGTTATTCATTTATTCATGAATCAAGTCATGTAATAGGAACTTATTTAATTGGATCAAAACCAATAGAGACTCATTTGATTCCAAGCTTCTGGAAAGGGGAATATACAACTGCCTGGATTCGGTCGGAACCAGTGAATAACATACGTATTGGCGTAATACCCGGATTGTTCCCTTATATAAAGGATATTATCTTTTTGATTTTGGGTGTTTTAATTTTCAGAAAGGTAAAGATTAATAAATCTTTTACCGCAGGTTTTATTTATGCTTTTTTCTGTCTGGTTCCACTTTTTGATATTGTAAACAATTATTTGATTAAACTGATTTGTGGCAAAATTGAAGGCAATGATTTTTATGGCGTTACTTTGGGATGGGGCGATGGCTGGTCGAATATGATTGGAATGACTTTTTCAGTTTTTGCTATTTCAATATGTATTTGGATTCCTATATTTTATAAAAACTTTCCAGTGATTTACTTTGACAATAATGAGATTTAGAAACAAAAAAGAATGCCAAAATGAATAAACTATTAATAACAATTTCAATTGCAATAATTCTTATAAGTTGCAATCAGACAAGTAATACAAATAAAAAATCGAATAAAATGAAAGAACAAAAGAAAGAAGCGACAAACACCACTTCGGCTAAAGACACAACCCCAAAGGTAACCGGAATTGGTGGCATTTTCTTTTATTCAGACAATCTGAAGGAAACGAAAGAATGGTATACCAAAAACTTAGGGATTGAAATAAATGATTGGGGCTCTTCCGGTTTTGAATCGAGAAACATTAACAAACCTGACGAAATAAATTCTCTTCAATGGAAACCTTTCAAAAAAGGGGATGAATATTTTTCGCCATCC
>Ga0302296_1000791_pt1 | contig 24756 bp, 24 predicted proteins | sample III_Fen_N3_1_FD_194546 | JGI IMG/M metagenome (GOLD analysis project Ga0302296, IMG submission 194546) | Peat permafrost microbial communities from Stordalen Mire near Abisko, Sweden - III_Fen_N3_1 | ecosystem: Environmental > Terrestrial > Soil > Wetlands > Permafrost | place: Sweden: Abisko...
GTTTCCAGATTCGGGGTGAAAAATACGAATCTTCAGCATCTGGCGATGGTCAATACAATGCGTTCATGAAAGCTGTAAAATCGGTTTACGGACAATTGAATAAACCATTTCCTAAATTGCTCGATTATACTGTTACCATACCTCCGGGTGGACATACTGATGCCTTGGTTGAAACCATGATTACCTGGGAACTCGGGCACGAATTCAAAACCCGTGGGCTCGATTCTGACCAGACTGCCGCAGCCATCAAAGCCACCATGCGTATGCTTAACTTGATTGAACCCAAAATACTGTAACCATTTGAACTTATTGGAAAATGTCAATAGTCATTAGGAAAATGTTTTTAAGAGCCTTCCCTAATGACTAATGACTTTTTCCGAATGACTATTTACCTATGACTATATTGAAATCATCTCCTGAAGCCATTCGCCAAAACTTTGATCAGCAGGTTGAACGTTTTTCGAATATCGAAACCGGACAAACAACTGCTATCGATTCGCCGTTGTGTATGGAACTGGTGGCCAGGTCGGCGGCCATGCTGAATCCTGATGCAACTCGTGTAATGGATTTGGGTTGCGGCGGTGGAAACTATGCCGTTAAAGTCACTTCATTACTGCCAAATGTCGATTGCACCTTAATCGATCTGAGTGCAAACATGTTGGTCAAAGCCGAAGAACGTGTTTGTGAAAACATTACCGGAAAGGTTTTGGCTATTCAGGGCGATTATCGCAACATTCCGTTGGAAGAAAACGCTTACGATGTAATTACCGCCGGAACGACGCTTCACCATCTGCGCGAAGATGACGAATGGGAATCGGTTTTTACGAAAGTTTACAGAGCGCTGAAACAGGGTGGAACGTTCTGGATTAACGACATTGTGCTTGGCGAAACCGACGAAATTGATCGGATGATGTTGGGCGGATGGCTAAGTATGCTTCGCAAACAAGTAAGTCAGGACGAAATTGATACCTACATGCAACGTTACGAATCGGAAGATACTCCCCGAACGTTGAGTTATCAATTGGATCTGATGAAAAGGATTGGTTTTACGAAAACAATAGTCTTGCACAAGCATTTTAATTTTGCAACATTTGGAGCTAGGAAATAGTGAAGCCTCCCCTAAATCCCCTCCAAAAGAGGGGACTTCAAGAGTGCTTCGAATTAGGACTTTGACTTTATTAGTTTTGACTTTTCGGAACGAACTCAATAATGGAAATAAAACGAAAATGCACACCTGCTTTTTTTAAGCCTCACCCTTTGGGGGAGGTTTGGAGGGGGCTTTAAATGATATATCAATGAAGTTAAAATTAGCCATTCTTCCCGGCGACGGGATCGGTCCTGAGATCATCGATCAGGCCATGAAAGTAGTAAAGGCGGTTGCCGCCAAATTTAACCACGAGTTGGAATACGAATATGCTCTGACCGGCGCCTGTGCCATCGACGAACTGGGCGCGCCTTATCCCGATTCGACGCACGAATTGTGTATGAAATCGGATGCTGTTTTGTTTGGCGCCATTGGCGATCCGAAATACGACAACAACCCGAAAGCAACCGTTCGTCCGGAGCAAGGTTTGTTGCTGATGCGCAAAAAACTGGGGTTGTATGCCAACATCCGTCCGGTAGTTACTTTCCCATCGCTGCTGCACAAATCACCGCTTCGCCGCGAACTGATTGAAGGCGCCGATTTTGTTGCCATCCGCGAATTAACCGGTGGTATTTATTTCGGCGAAAAAGGTCGATTGGACAATGGAAATACCGCTTTCGACACGTGTACTTACACACGTGTTGAGATTGAACGTATCCTGAAGCTTGCTTACGTATATGCGATGAAACGCAAGAAAAAACTGACCGTAGTTGACAAAGCCAACGTACTGGAAAGCTCACGTCTATGGCGTGAAGTAGCCCAGGAAATGGCTCCAACTTATCCTGAAGTAACGACAGAATACATGTTTGTCGACAATGCGGCCATGCGTATTATTCAATGGCCAAAAGACTTCGATGTAATGGTGACAGAAAACATGTTTGGCGATATCCTGACCGACGAAGCCAGTGTTATTACCGGTTCGCTCGGTTTGTCACCATCAGCTTCTATTGGTATTCACACTTCGGTATTCGAGCCAATTCACGGTTCGTATCCGCAGGCTGCCGGAAAGAACATTGCCAACCCTGTTGCAACCATTCTGTCGGCTGCCATGATGTTCGAATATGCATTCGATCTTCAGGAAGAAGGCGCCCTGATTCGCAAAGCCGTTGATGCTTCGCTCGACGCCAAAGTGGTTACCGTTGACATTTCAACTGAAAAACCATATTCTACTTCCGAAGTAGGCGACTGGATTGCCGAGTGGGTAGCTAAAAACTAAGATTTTTATCTATTATACAGAAAGGCTCTTTGCGCAAGCAGGGAGTCTTTTTTGTTGAGGCTGACCTAATAGTCAAAATGTTCTCGCATCAGGTCATCCCGAATTTATTTCGGGATCTGATAATCAATGCGGTGGGATCCTGAAACCCCGCCTGCCAAGCGAGCGGGCAGAAAGTTCAGGATGACAGAATCAATAACTTTTGAAACAGCCTCCTGGTGATGGGGCTTCTGATTAAAGCATTTGCTTGGCTTGATCAACCGTTATTTCCAGAACCCTGGTCAGGAACGAAAATTTCTCCTTCATCATGTCAAATTCCTCACCTGAAGAAATATATCTGGCTGTCCCGTTAATCAGAAATCCGGTTCCCTGGTAATTGTTATGTCCCAATACTTCTTTCGTTCCCAATGTGAGTTTTACCTGATTATTTACATCGACGTTTTTCTCTGTTTTCCTGAATCCGTAGGCAGGAATCAAAATTCGTTCATCTTCGGTTATAACCAGAAACGAATTCCAGGTATTCACGACATGTGTCTCAACACCCCACGAAACAATGGAGACAACTCCTTCGTGTTTCAATACTTCATGAAATTTTTCGGACAACTTTTTGTTTTCGCTCATATTCTTTAGTTTTTATCTATTGACAGATTGTTTTTGACTACAAAACTATTCGATCTGCTCTTCAAAAAAATTAAGCTGGTTTAAGAAATGACACCTATTATTTCTTTTTTCTGAGTTCGCTGACGTATTGCGGGGTCAGGCCCAGGTAAGAAGCAATCATGTATTGCGGAACGCGCTGAACAAACTCGGGAAACGAAGTGCTGAAATGTTGGTAAAATTCTTCTTTTGACATTTCGTACATGTATTTATTTCGCAACTGAGCGGCAGCCACGGCCCGTTGCATTACAATTCGGAAATAGCGCTCCATTTGCGGAAGTTCCCGAAGCATCGCTTCAAACGAAGTTGCACTAAATTCAAGGATTTCCGATTTTTCGACCGTTTGTATAAAGTAGGGCGAAGGTTTGTTGTCGAGAAAGCTAAAATGATCGGCCATCCACCAATGTTCCAAAGCAAATTGGGTAATCTGTTCGTTCAGTTTGTTGTCAATAAAATACATCCTTAAACAACCTTTCTCCACGAAATAGATGGATTGGCAAACCTGACCTTCCTTCAGTAAAAATTCCTTCCGTTTTAATTTCAAAGGCGTAATATATTGATTTAAAAGCGCGATTGAAGCGTCATCAATTTCAACGTATTTGCGGATATGATTGATGAAATTAGGATACATTTAAATGCATTTAGAGTTGAGAAAGGTATCAAATAAATCGGGAATTTATGTTTGAGGACTTTATTCAGATCAGTAAGTATTTTATATCATTACGCCAATTCGATCATGGTAATTTCAGGCAATATGCCCACCCTACCCTGATAGCCTAAAAAGCCGAATCCGCAGTTGACATACAAATACTGGTTTTGTTCCTGATATAAACCTGCCCACTGCTTATATAGGTATTGAACCGGACTCCATTTGAAACCAGGGATTTCAATTCCAAATTGCATTCCATGGGTATGGCCACTCAGGGTAAGAGCAATATCGGGATAGTCTTTGCGAACTTGAGCTTCCCAATGTGAAGGATCGTGGCTTAGCAGTATTTTTACCGGCACGTTTAAATCTTTCAATCCAGCCACTGCTTTTTCCATGTCCCCATATTTCGTAAAACCTCTTGCTCCCCAATTTTCGATACCAATCAGCGCCAGTTGTTGGTTGTTTCGTTCCAGGATTACATGTTCATTCAGCAATAAACGCCATCCCATTTCGGCTTGATGTTGTTTAAGCTGCTCCAGATTTTGTTTCTTGGCTTCGTCAGTTGTCCACGAAACGTAGTCGCCATAATCGTGGTTTCCCAAAACGGAGAAAACGCCTAAAGGCGCTTTTAACTCTTTAAAAACATCGATATACGGCACAATTTCTTCGGCTATATTATTCACCAGGTCGCCGGTAAATAAAATCAGGTCTGGCTTTTCGTTCATTATAGAAGCAATGCCAGCAGATACCGCATTCGGATCATCAAAACTGCCCGAATGAATATCCGAAATCTGTGCAATTTTCATCCCTTTAAATTCGATTGGCAAATCTTTGAGCTGGACTCGTACACGCCTGATTTTGTAACGATACCGGTTCGACATTCCGTAGGCCAGGCCTGTCGTAAGCAAAGCCCCGAGAAATAGTGCTGTTTGAGAGATAAAAGTAAGTCGGCTGATAAAACGCGATCCTTCCGGCGGACTGCCAATCGGATGATTTTTAAATGAAAAGAAAAAGCTGATAACATTGGGAATGACCATGATTAGATCGGTCAGCAACAGAATGGCAGCAATCAGGACTTTACCCAGAAAGACTCCGATTAAAATGTTTACTATATATTTTACGGTGAGCGAAGGCCATGCAGTTCGAAACCAATGCGGCATGACATAAAAACTCCATAAAACGGCAAGTGATAAAACCCCGTAAAGGATATATATTCCCAACTGAAACCCACTGCTTGTGTTGCGAAGAACCGACCTCATGGCCACGAACGAATAATATTCCACGGCCAGAATAAAAAGACCAAAAAACAGAAATTGCTTGCTCATTATTATGCTTGTTTTTATGCTGAATGTATACGAATTGCCAGGCAACCGATTATCTATTTTGGGTAAGACGGATGATCCGAAATTATATTTTACGTATTAACAAGCAAATCGGCAGGATGGTTGTCAATAAAAACATTAACCAATTTTGTAGTCTTCTGATATGATGATAATAGTGTCATCCTGAACTTTCTGCCCGCTCGCTTGGCAGGCGGGGTTTCAGGATCTACTCACATTGAATAACAGACCCCGAAATGAATTCGGGGTGACGAGGTTTTGAAATATTAGGTTTTTCAATTAATTCACTTCATGGGTTCCATCGGGAAGGAACTTAACTGTTGGCGGAACTTTCTTCCGGTTAAACAAATCGTAGCTTTTCTTGAGATCGGCCCATAAACTGATTTTGTCCTTATTCTTGCTGTATCCTTTAGCTAAACGCTCATAATTTGTATCGGTCAGCTGAGTAGGGAAGATGGTGATGTTGATATCCTTTTGTCCGCTGTTGTAGGCTTCAATGCAATAAATAAACAGTTCTTTAATCTTTTCATCGGTAATGGCGATGCAACCCGACGATTCGCAATTTCCGTGAATGTAAATCAGATTTCCCAAATGGGCACGATTACCCCGGATGCTGTCAGATGCGTTCGGATAGTTGATCCGCAGCGACAAATAGTACTTGCTGTAAGGATTCAGTTCGTTGATGTGGTAAAATCCCTCCGGAACCTGTAAATCGCGGGAACACCTTTTGGGACCAATTTCACCCGATATATCGCAGATCGGAAATTCTTTGATTAAGGTAAACGCCTGATCGCAGGTGTTTTTGGCCCATAGCTCAATCTTTTTTTCGGTTTTGAAAGCCTGAAGGTAAATCTGCAGGCTGTCGCGCGAAATGCCATGATCGGTAAGCGTTTTATTCACGATACACTCTTTGTGGGAATAGGCTTCCCTCACCCGGGTGTAGTTCATTTGCTTCTCCCTGAACGAACTGGGAGCCGTTTCCGGTTTCAGGAAAAATAAGGATAAGAAGATTACCAAATACTGCATGTGTCATTTAAAAAGTCGGGCAAAAATAATGTAAAACGCCTAAAATGCAGTTTATGCCTGACTTTTTCTTCCAATGTTATCTAAACAAGGTCTTTTTTGAATGTTACACATCAGATGACTTGATATTACAACGTTTGGATGGTCATCGACGCAATCTTTTTGATCACTTACACAGCTTGGATAGAGGGTTGCTCAATGTTGATGGATAGCTCTTGTTCGTTGGATAGATACACTTATCGGGCGAGGTGCTTTTGCGTATAGGATTGTGTCCAGGGGCAATGTGCCAGGCATTTCAGACAGGTAGTGCAGGTGTACACATCCATGCGTTCGTCGCGTGCAATGCTTTTGTCCCAACCGATCCCTTTGATGGCGCCAACCGGACAAATGTCTTTGCAAATGGTGCAAGTCCCGCATTTCGAATGAGCTTCGGAATTGGTTACAGTTCGGATTGGCGCATCTGTCAGAACGGTACACATACTGATGGCACAGCCCAGTTCATGTGTAATGAGCAGGTTGTTTTTGCCAATCCAGCCTATTCCGGCCAGCACCGCAATGGTTTTATGAGGTAAAAGCGTGGAGTGAGCAACCGCATCGTAACAACCGTTGGCTATCAGATTTTTCTCCGATTGTGAATAAGCCGAGTAACCATAAGATAGCAGAAAATCGGCCAGATCATCTGCTATCCGGTCTGTTTCTGCTTCCTTCCGGCTAAATTCATCTTCATCCTGCTGGTTGTTCCGAATCAACTCCTGAACGTAATCTTCTTTGACTGCGACTTCCTGAATAAATTCAGGAGTCAAGGACAAACCAAACAAGATGGCGATACTCAATCCTTTGTTTTGTTGTGCGGGCAGCTGCGAAACATCCACAAAATGCACAAAGGCAGCGCCCCGATTGGTCAATTCCTCACTGATTTCAGTTTCAAGCGACATAATCTTTCTTTGTTGGACTTTCCAAATTTAGGATTATTTTGACCTAAAGATCTCCTGTTCGAATGTTTATTCGGTGTTCTGATTGTAAAAGCCGATCACCTTCAGCCGGAAAAAAGCCAGCCCAACAATGCAAACCGCCGAACTGATCAGGAAGACTGCCGCAATGGAAATGTATTGCGCAATCAATCCTGAGATGATCATTCCGAGCCCCATACCAAGGTCTAAAGCCGTGTAAAGCGTTGAGTTGGCTGCGCCGCGGTTACTACTGTTGGCCAGGTTATTTACAATCGTTTGAAAGGTAGGAAAGACGACTCCAATTCCAAAACCAATAATCAGGGCTGAGGTATAAAAGGCAACCGCGTTTCGGACCAGCGCCAGAAACGGAAATCCGACGATGAGCAAAGCCAGGCATAGCGTCAGGATGCCGAGCGGCCCTTTGCGGTCGAATGCTTTTCCGGCTGTCAGTCGCGAAGTTGCAATTCCGACAGCAAAAACCAGGAAGAAAAGCGACGAGTTTTCGATCCCGATTTCGCGGCCAAACAGGGCGATAAACGAAAGCAGTCCACCGTAGGTTGCCATGATGATGAGCAGATTGATGGATGGCAATATCGATTTCCGGTGAAAAAGATTGGAAAGATTAAAATCGATTGGTTTTCCGGTTGTCAGTTTCCGGGGCAGACGGATGGAATAGGCAAAGACGAGGCTCATCAGGCTGATAAAGAACGCGGAAATAAACATGGCAAAATATCCTCCGTGATGTGCAATAAACAGTCCAACAACCGGTCCAACCGACATGCCCATGGTCGTCGAAAGCGAAAAATAGCCAATTCCTTCGCCCCTTTTTTCCAGCGGAATGATGTCGACAGCAATGGTCGAACCCGAAATGGTGGTTACGCCCCAGGTCAGTCCCTGCGCAAACCTCAGGAAAATCAGGGCAGCGATTGTTAAAGCGACCAAGTAGCCGGCAAACAAAAGCGTGTATAAAATTAGCGCCAGCAGAAAAACGGTTCTCCGGCCAAATTTATCGAGGGCAAAACCGGAAACCGGACGAATGATAACCGAAGCGATGGTGTAGGCGGCCAGAACAATCCCGACCTGCGATTTTCCGGCGTGAAGTTCGCTTACCAGATAAATTGGCAACGCCGAAATAAGCGCATAATAGGTGATGCACATAAAGAAATTCGACAAGGTCAGGAGTATAAAATCCCGGTTCCACATTTTCTCGTACATATCCTGAACAATCAAATTGAGCCGCGAAGTTATCCAATAGGTACGTCGGCTATCCTTTCCGGTGTCCTGATTTAACATGAAACTAATGTTGCCCAATAAAAAATGAGCGGCTCCAATACATTGTATCGAAGCCGCTTCTCTATCCACTCCTACTAATATCCAGCTTTAGCAGGCATCCAAATTATGAAAAAAAGCACTAATTATTAATTGTTCCTGAAGTATTTGTCAGTGTTGTATAAGTAAGTGTGTACCCGTTTTTATTGATTACGGCAGCGTTCGTCAGGGTTATATTGTCAACCACAGAATTGCCGGTGTAGGTTTTTCCGCTTCCCGACAGGATCAGAATACCGGTAGCGCCCTTGGTTGACCACTGTGTATTGTAATCCACCGTCATTAATATGCCTGGAAGAGGGGGAAAGGCCGCCTGCGGACTTTGGAGTGAGTTATTTATAAAATACGACATTATATAGTTTCTATTACTTGTATCCGAACTATCCGAAAAAGTCCCTACCTCATAATTGAATAATATTTTAAAAATTTTCTGCACAGGATGCCAAAGGATACAAATCAGGATGGAATAGACTTACTTTATCCCGAAATTCAAGGACTACAATAAAACACGTATACGATGAATAATCAATCGGTATTTGCTGACTTTCCGGGCAAACAGGTTTTGCTCGAAGAGATGAAAAAGAAGGGTAATCAGAGTGTGTTGCTGGTAAACGGACATTTTCATACACCTTTCTCGTTCAGCGCCTTTACCGAAATTGAACAGGCATTCCGGATGGCTCAGGCCGAAGGCGTTCAGGTGCTCGGAATCAACGATTTCTATACCACCGACGGTTATTCCGAATTTGCCGTTCTGTCTCAGAAATATCAGATCTTTCCACTGTTCAACATCGAATTTATGGCTTTGCAGAACGATTTGCAGGCGCAGGGAATTCGGGTGAACGATCCGGCCAACCCGGGACGCACCTATTTAAGCGGAAAAGGATTGACCCATCCGCTAAAAATTGGCAAAGCTGAACTTGCCCTTCTCGAACAGGTTCAACACGAAAGCAACGTGCAAACTGCCGAAATGCTTGAAAAACTGAATGTTTTACTGAAAGAACTGAAGGCAGGATTCAACTTTGACTTTGAAAAACTAAAAGCGAAATATGCAAAAAATATGTTACGCGAACGCCACATTGCCAAAGCTTTGCGGATAGCTATCGACGAAAAATTCAGTTTGCCGGAAGAAAAGAAAGCATTCTATGTTCAGGTTTTCTCCGGAAAAGACGTGAAATCGGCTTTGAACGATGTTCCCGGACTTGAAAATGAGATTCGCGGAAATCTGCTGAAAGCCGGAGGACGTGCTTTTGTGCCAGAAGATCCGAAAGCATTTTTAAGCCTCGAACAGGTCAAAGACATCATTATCAGTGCGGGCGGCATTCCCTGTTATCCGGTGCTGCTCGACGATGTCAAAGGAAATTTCACCGACTACGAAGGAAATTTTATACAACTCTACGAAACCCTTGTCAGCAAAGGTATTTTTAGTCTGGAACTTATTCCCGTAAGAAACTCTTTCGAGGTTCTGAAAAATTTTGTGACTTATTTCCGTTCCCGGAATTTCCTGATCACTTTCGGAACCGAACACAATACACCTCAGCTCGATCCCGTAAAAGTAAGTTGTCGCGGCGGCGTTGAACTCGATGAAGAACTCACACGAATTGGTTTTGAAGGCGCCTGCATCATTGCCGCCCACCAATACCTGGTAGCCAAGGGTGAAGAAGGATATCTGGATATGAACGGAATTGCCAAAGCCGATGAATATGATTCGTTTGTCGAATTAGGGCAGGCTGTGATTAATCATTTTATAGAAGCCTCATCCCCAACCCTTCTCCAAAGGAGAAGGGAGAATAGCCCCTCTAAATCTCCCCAAAGGGGAGACTTTAGGTAACTGAAGATTTTGAATATTAGATCGCTAAAGAATAAATTGTATGTCAAAAAACAAAAGCTCACATATCGATTGCCAAAGCCCCCTCTTTGGGAGGGGGTTGGGGGAGGCCTCGGCTCTACAAGAATTAATCGGAATATCGCAGTTCTACGGAAAGCAGAAAGATTTTGTCATTGCAGGTGGTGGCAATACGTCGTACAAAGACGAAAACTACCTGTACATCAAAGCCAGCGGACATAGTCTGGCAACCATTGGCGAAGATGGTTTTGCTCAACTTGACCGTAAAGTGCTTCAACGTATCTCCGGAAAAACCTATTCCGAAGAGGTGATGGAACGCGAAAACCAGATCAAAAACGATCTGCTGAATGCCCGTGTTTATCCCGAAAAAGGACAGCGCCCTTCGGTCGAAACTTCGCTGCACAACCTGCTGGCTTTCCGGTTTGTGGTTCATACGCACAACACCAAAGTAAACGGGCTGATGTGTGGGATCGATGCCGAAAAGCGCACTGCCGAACTGTTTGGTGACGAAGTTGTGTTTGTGCCATACACCGATCCGGGATACGTTTTGTACAAGGAAGTGGAGGTCCGAATCGATGCTTACCGCAGTAGGGTAGGAGCTGAACCTAAAATCATTCTGTTGCAGAACCACGGTGTTTTTGTTGCTGCCGACACGACTGCTGAAATTCATGAACTTTACGACAAGATAATCGCCAAACTCAATGCAGCAATTGGTCAAATAGCTTCTGCCGTTAGTCTTCCGGTCGATCCGGTGGCTGTAAAAATCGTTCCGGCTATCCGCATGATGTTATCATCAAATGGCCTGAAAACCCTGAAAGTCATTAATAATTCTTACTATGAACGATTCTTTTCTTCGGAAGCTGAATATCAGAAAATAGCTTTGCCTTTTATTCCTGACGGAATCGTGTATTGCAATTCGTCGTTCGTTTATGCTGAATATTTGGGCGATGTGGATGCTTTGCTGAATGAACTTTCAGGAAAAATAAAAACCTACGCTGAAACTCAGCCCAAAACTCCGAAGATCATTTGTATCAAAGGAATCGGTTGCATTTTGGCCAGCGACCATGCGCAGGGAGTTGCAACCTTGGAAGATGTCATGATGGATACTTGTTTGATCAGTCTGTATTCCGAAAAGTTTGGCGGACAAAGTCCGATGACTCCGGAGCAGGTTCGGTTTATCGATACCTGGGAAGTGGAGCAATACCGTAGCGCCATTGCCATGGGAGCTACAACCGGGCGTGTCGACCGAAAGATTGCCATTGTTACCGGTGGTGCGCAGGGTTTTGGCGCCGGAATCGTCGAAAACCTGATTGAAAATGGCGCCAATGTGGTAATCGCCGACCTGAACGAAGAACTGGGGACCAGGTTTGCCGAATCGCTCAATAACGGGAAAGGCAAAAACAAAGCCTATTTCATAAAAGCCGATGTGTCGAACGCTGCTTCGGTCGAAAGTCTGGTACTTCAAACGGTTTGCGAGTTTGGCGGATTGGATATTTTCATCAGCAATGCCGGTATTTTGCGTGCCGGCAGTCTGGAAGAAATGTCGCCTGAAACCTTCGAACTGATGACCAAAGTGAACTATTCGGGCTATTTTCTGTGTGCCAAATATGCTTCAGCAGTGATGAAACTTCAGAATAAATTCAAGCCCGATCATTTTACCGACATCATCCAGATTAATTCAAAATCGGGATTGAAAGGTAGCAACAAGAATTTTGCTTACGCAGGTGGTAAATTCGGTGGAATCGGCCTCACCCAGTCGTTTGCGTTGGAGCTGATGCCGTTTAAAATCAAGGTAAACTCAGTTTGTCCGGGCAATTTTTACGACGGTCCACTTTGGGCCGATCCGGAGAAAGGGCTGTTTGTGCAGTACCTTCGGACTGGAAAGGTTCCGGGAGCCAAAACCATTGAAGATGTGAAACGTTTTTACGAAGCACAGGTTCCGGCGCGCCGTGGTTGTACTCCACTGGATGTGATGCGTGCTGTGTATTACATCATCGAACAGGAATACGAAACCGGTCAGGCCGTGCCCGTAACCGGCGGGCAGAATATGTTGAACTAGAAAAGGATAATTAAACACAGAGACACAGCGACACAGAGAAAAGGTTTGATTAAAGCATCATTGCGAACGAAGTGACGTAATGGATTGCTTCGTTCCTCTCAATGACGAAAACCTTGTTATGAGTTTTAAAAATTATCGCCGTGACTCTGTGTCGCCGTGTTAAAAAATAAAATAGAAATGAGAACAAGAGCAGTTCGTTTATACGGAAAAGAAGATTTGAGACTGGAAGAGTTCGAGCTTCCGGCCATCACAGCCGACGAGATTTTGGCAAAAGTTGTTTCCGACAGTATATGCATGTCATCCTATAAAGCAGCCAAACAGGGCGCCGACCACAAACGTATTCCGGCTAATGTGGCTGAAAACCCGATCATCATTGGTCATGAGTTTAGTGGTGAACTGGTCGAGATTGGTGCCAACTGGAAACATAAATTCAAAGCCGGACAAAAGTTCTCCATTCAGCCAGCCATTTATTACGAAGATGGTCCGATAGGTGTGTTGAGCGCTCCGGGTTATTCGTATTCGTACATTGGCGGTGATGCAATGTATGTGATCATCCCCAAAGATGTGCTGGTTCAGGATTGCCTGCTGGCTTATGATGGTCCGGGCTTTTATCCGGCATCGCTCGCCGAACCGCTTTCGTGCGTCATTGGCGCTATGCATGCCAACTACCACACCACTCCGGGTTCGTACATTCATACCATGGAAATTGTGGCCGACGGTAAAATGGCTATCCTGGCAGGCGTTGGTCCAATGGGACTGGCTGCGATCAACTACGTGATCCATCGTTCCGACCGCAAACCAAAACTGTTCGTGGTGACTGATATCGATCAAACCCGCCTGGATCGTGCTGCTTCAATCTATACGGTTGAAGAAGCTGCCAAACGCGACATTGAACTGATTTATCTGAATACAAAAATCGATAATCCGGTTGAAGAACTTCGCCGCCTTTCAGGAGAAACCGGTTACGACGATGTGTTTGTGTTTGCACCGGTGGCGCCGGTTATTGAACAAGGCGATGCGATTTTGGCATTCGACGGTTGTCTTAATTTCTTCGCCGGACCATCCGATCAAAATCTTCAGGCCAAAATGAATTTTTACAACGTGCATTATGCCTATACCCATCTGGTTGGTACTTCAGGAGGAAACACCGATGACATGAAAGAAGCGCTCGATGTAATGACTGCCGGTCTCGACCCGGCCGGACTTGTTACTCATATTGGCGGTTTGAATGCTGTGGCCGAAACAACTTTGCATCTTCCGCAAATTCCGGGAGGCAAAAAACTGATTTATACACATCTCGAAATGCCGTTAACTGCCATTTCTGATTTCGCCGAACTTGGAAAAACCGATCCGATGTTTGCCAAACTCGCTGAAATCTGTAATCGTCACCAGGGACTTTGGTCGGTTGAAGCTGAAGAGTATTTATTGGCGAATTAGAAAATAAAAGCAGTTGAATGCGATGGAATACAGTTGAATGCAATTGTATCCCATAGCTTTCTATTGTGTTCTTCTATTTGTTGTCTGTCGGCTTATTCCTGAAGTAAATAGGTTTGACTACCTGAAAATTCCCATAGTTCAAAGCCATAAGATTCAATTTCGGGATTTGTCATGTGATAACCATTTTCTGAAAATGTTGCTAAACGGCTGAAAGCATCAGTCGCTCTAATTCCTTTTGGTGCGTGAACTTGTTTATTGAAAAAACAACAATGTTTTGTTGAATGTTTTTTAATGAAATTTCCAATATCAGGCACTTTGGAAATATCTTTCAATGTTCGTTTTAATTGTGATATAGCTTTATTTCTTTTCCCTATTCTTAGTGTTCCGTCAGCTAATGCAAAATCAGGTATGTATTTTGGTCGTGTATCTGTTAATTCATTCAGTATAAAATATGAAAAATCAGAAGTATATACAATTAAATCGCAATTCTCTTTGTTTTTTTGAAAGTGTTGAGGTAAAGACTTGAAAAAAACCTCATAATTGATAACATTCACTTCCTTATGGTTTGGATTACTGTATTTTGCAATACCTGCTCCTGACGGATAAACCAAAACCGCATCATCTTTCAATTCAAAATCAGCATTGGTTGTTGAAACGACATTGACGGAAACATGGTCAGCAAGTCTATAATGAGAAACAAAATGATGTTCCAATAAGTTTTTCATCATCACAACCGATTGTATTCGTCATAAATATCGTTTATCGTGTCCGAAAGAGGATTTGTATTTATTAATCGCTCGTTCAGTATTTTTAAATCATTAATTTCCCCGTTTTCCACCTGATAAACAGATAAATCTTCGTAAGCCAATTTTGCGCCCTCTACCAATTTGTTTTTGTCGTTAGCTTTAATCAATAAGTTCAAATGATTAATAATATATGGGCTGTGTGTTGCCAGCATAACCGTCATATTATAACCTTTATGCTGTTCAACTAAGCAACGATTTACAATAAAGTTTATCAAACTTCGCTGACTTTCCGGATATAAACTTAGTTCAGGTTCTTCTATGTGAATATGAATGTTTTTGTGTTTTATATCGCCGATATTTTGAGTCGTTTTAAAATCTTTCAAACTATCATTTCTTGATACATAGTCAAAAATGATTTTGTTGAAGCGACTATTGAAATCATAATGTCTTGAAAAATATTCAACAATTACAGATAATGGTATTACTGTTTGAGTTCCTGATGAAGCATTATACAAATTGATAGCATATTCCTCACCATCATTAATGTTTTTAATTTCATATTTAGGAATACCATTGATCTTTTTTGTAACAAACTTAACACCCAAATAATCTATGTCCAATTGAGAAATTTTACTGAGCGATAACAATGTGTCGTCTAATGTTTCATTCAAATAAAAATCTGATTGTAAATTATCTTTATTTGTTAAAATATCTGGTATAACATTTCGTTTGTCGGCGATAAAACACATTTTTTCTAAACTCAATTCTTCTTGTGGCACAATTGGTGAAGTTTTGAGTTTGTTTTTATAATGAATAGCAGTTTTTCCGTTTTTATAAATAATCTCAGTTTTTCCTTCTTTCAAATATTCTATCAACCCATTGTCGTTTAGCAATGTTTTGAAATCGAAAGGAAAAGGCAAATCAGATATATGGGCAAATTTTAAATACGAGCGGATATTTAGCCATTTATATATCCAACGAAACAACACAATTACTTTCATAATCGTACTTTTTCCGCTTCCCGATTCACCAATAAAAACTGTTAATGGGCGTATATCTTTAATTTCTATCTCTTTGATAGGACCAAAATTGCGAATAATAATTGACTCTTGCATAATACTAGATTTTTCACGAAGGTACAAATATTTGGACGTATCTTCGCACCGGATTATTAAAACAATTGAACAATGATATACATGGCCGATACAGCCGACCTGAACGAACTCAGGGAACTGTACTCTTTTTTTCCGTTGGAAGGTGTTACTACCAATCCAACAATTTTGAAAAACGCCGGATATAAACTTTCGGTAGCCATCGAAGGTATTCAGGAACTGGTCGGCACCGGAATGGTGCATGTGCAGATGATTTCTTCGGAAACCGACGACATGGTACGTGAAGCCAAGAAGTACCGCAGTTATTTCGATTTTGGCGATAACTTTTATGCGAAGATCCCGGTAACATCAAATGGTTATCGGGCCATGCGAATCCTGAAAGATGCCGGGGTAAATGTTACCGCAACTGCTATTTTTACTCAGCAACAAGCTTTGGTGGCCATGAAAGCAGGCGCCGACTTTGTGGCCCCTTATGTAAGCCGTCTCGATAACATCTCCTCTCACGGTATTGAAGTAGTGAGCGATATCGTTCAAAACATATTTGAATACAATTTGAAAGGCCGGGTGCTGGCAGCCAGTTTTAAAACCGTCGACCAGATTTACCGCGTCAGCATGGCTGGTTCACATTCAGTAACCGTATGCCCCGAATTGCTGTATCAGCTCATCAAACACCCCATGACCGATATCAGCGTGAAGCAGTTTGAAATTGATTCGGAAGGATTGTATGATATTGAATTTTAGAGTCATTAGGAAAGAGTAAACAGTGATCAGTCGCTTTGGCAGGTGGAATAGTCATTAAGTGGTCATTTGTTTCACGTCATTAAATGGTCATTGGAAAAGAGGAAAAAGTGATCAGTCGCAGTTGGCAGTTGTGGAAAAGTAAACAGTGATCAGTCGCAGTTGGCAGTTGAAAATAGTCATTAAGTGGTCATTTGTTTCACGTCATTAAATGGTCATTAGGAAAAAGTAAACAGTGATCAGTAACAGTTGGCAGGTGGGGAAAGTAAATAGGAAACAGGAAGAATTTAAAAGCGATTTTCCTTTTTCCTTTTTCCTTTTTTTCTCTTTCCTTACCAAACCAGTTCCTGTGATTCGTTAAGCTTAATTTCATGTTTTTTGGCGGGCAAGGTAAAGAATACGGTGGTTCCTGAACCCGGTTGGCTTTCAATCCAGATTTTACCATCGCTTTGCTCGATGAAATGTTTGCAGAGTTTTATCCCGAGCCCGTTACCGCTTTCCTTGTTAAGTCCGGTAGTGGTGAAATAGACATGCGGATCAAGAATTTTATCGATTACATCCTGCGGCATTCCTTTGCCGTTATCGGATACGCCGATTTTAATCGCATTGCCTTCATCCCATGCATCAAAATGAATGTTACCTCCCGGGTATGTAAATTTGATGGCATTCGAGAATAGATTCCTGATAACAGTTTTAATCATGTTCAGATCGGCAAAAACAACTATTTCAGGCTCAATATTTATATTCAGACTTATATTCTTGCTGTTAATTCCGGCCTGATACAGGTTCACCATACTTACCACGGCTTCCTTCAGGTTAATGTTTTCAGGAATAACTTTTTGGTTTCCGCTTTCAGAATTTGCCCAGGCCAACAGGTTATCGAGCAGCGAAAAAACCTCGTCGGTAGTACGAAGAAGGTCGTTAACCGTTTTTTTATACTGATCGCCTTTGGTTGGATCGATTAGTCCTTTCGACATAAATTCGAGGACCATCTTTACATTGCCGATTGGACTTCGTAAATCGTGTCCGATGATCGAAAACAGGCGGTCTTTTACTTTGTTTAATTCGGTGAGCGACCGGGTTGTTTCAATCAACTGGTCGCGTGTCAGTTTCAGTTCAAAGTGCGTTTTGATGCGCAGCAGTATTTCTTCTTTTCGGAAAGGTTTTACGATGTAATCAACACCACCGGCTTCGAACCCGTTAATGATGAATTCAATTTCGTCGGCTGCTGTGATGAAAATTACCGGAATATCTTTGAAATAATCTTCTTCCTTCAGAATGCGGCATACTTCAAAGCCGTTAATATCGGGCATTACCACATCCAGTAAAATCATATCGGGATGCAGCTCGCGTGCTATGTTAATTGCCTGTACACCACATTCAGCGTAATAAAACAGTGTAATCCAATTGTTTAAACATGCTTTTCATGACCATCAGGTTCATCTGATTATCGTCCATCGCAAGTATCGAAAGTCGTTCTGTTTTTTGCTCGCTCATGATTTGTTTATTAACGAAGGTCTATGGTAGGTCGGATTAATGAATCGTGAATTGTATCCGTTTCAGGGCGCAAAGGAAGCAAAAAATAACGAATCGCAGAATACGAATGGAGAATCAGAAATGATTTCGGAAACAAAAATGAACGATTTTGACAACTTTCCGAATTGTGAATTTCAGTGAACAATCATCTTTATGCCTCTATGATGTTTGTTGGATATCCTGTGTTTTCTCCGCAGGAGATGAATATCAATAGAAAAGCTAGATGCAGAACGTAAATTTCCCGTAGGGAATTAATTGTTCGATATTGATGTCCTGACGGACAATCGATTCATTCGTAAATTTTCTCTATTGATACCCTACGGGTAAAATAGAACCGAACACGATTTTCAGGTAGAGAAACGAATTTCATTTATAAAAACACCACTTTCGAATATTGTTTTTTCGAGGCGCTGATTTTTAAAATATACAAGCCTCGTTGGCTGACAATCCCGTTAAAATCAATTTCTCCTGAGGTGCTTGTCAACTGCCTGGTAGCAATGCGGTTTCCACGCAGATCGAATAAATCAGCTGTCAGCTTTTCCGAAGCAGAACCTCCGATGCTGTATTTGATCCGTTTTGGATTTGCCTGATCTGAATAAACGATCATCTCATTGGCTGGGTTCACCGCCATGTCGTTAACAGCCGTTGGTCTGTTATCGGTGATCGTATTCGGTATGCTGAAAGTTGGAATACCTACCAGTTTCATTTTACTCGTTCCTTCAACCGAACCTTCCGAATAGGTGACTTCAACCGTCGAACCTTTATAAATTTTTGTTGAAAGCATCAGATGGAGAATGGAACTGCCCGACGCATCCGCAAAAACCCTCGAAACCGGCACCGCAACATGGTCGCACAACACGCTAAAACCTTTGAAATTGCCCGAACCATCCTGTAATTCGGTAGTAAACTCGAGCAAAAGTTCGTTGGTTGCTTCGGTACTTCCAAGTATTAATTGCGGAACAACCGGCCAGCCTTTGAGCGTCGAAATGTTTTTAATCAGTTCACGGGCGTTTTTTAAATGTTGGGCAACCGTGGGATGCCAGTCAATGCCGATTCCCAAACTTCCGGTTTGCTGCGACATTTCAAAGAAAGAAACTTTCCCGTGATTCTTTTTGGTGGAAGTATCTGCTACGTATTTCAGGTATTTTCTGACATGGGTTAAATCAGTCCCGCCAAGCATCGGGCCCAATAGGCAAAGAATATCCGCGCCTTTATTTTTTAGCTGAAGGGTATCGATAAACTGAAGGTATTTGTTGACGAACAAGGCCGAATCGCCTTTGCCGGTGCTAAAGTCGTTTGTGCCCAGGTCGATGCAAATCAAATCGGGTTTCAGAGCGAAGGAATAAAGCGGTTTGTCATCCCAAAGGTAAACCCGCTGATAATAATTGGTCATACAATCGGCGCTTCCGGTAACCGGTCCGTCGTAATTGCGGTAAATTCCTATTCCCGATTTGCACACACCAAGGTGGCGGGCATTGAAGCTTCTCGACGTGATGGCCGCATACGTCAGATAATGATTTTCGGTAGATGCACCAAACGACCCACCTAAAAGCCCTTCATTCCCATATCCGCAGGTGATCGAATTACCAATAAATTCAATCAGGCGTTCCCGTTTGTTGGTTATTTCGACCAGTGTTTTTCCCTTGTCGAGCAGGTATCCACAAAATTGAGTTTTTCCGAAAGTTTCTTCGGTCAGTTTAAAAAGCTCAATTTCGTGAATGGTATCTTTCAACGCGGTGGCAATGGGATAGGTGTTTTGTCCCGCTTTGGTTTGTAACCTCGAAACGATTGCATGATCGAGAATCACATTGTAATAATTTTGGGAGCCAGCATCGTTAAGGATTATGGCCACACTTGTTCCCCGAAAACTTGCACGAACCGAAACTCCTGAATAGGAAAAACCGGGATTCAACGGGTTCGAAAAATCAATCCGTCCGGTATATTCAATCAAAGGATGATCAGCATGAATAACTTCGTAATCGGCAGGGCGTGCCACCTGAAAAAGGATGATTCCGAGGATAAAGAGCAGGATTTTTTTCATAAAGGTGGGTGATTATTGAAATTGGAATGTACGAACTAATATTGAACCCCAGCCGGGAGGGTTGAAGAAATAAAATTACAGTTTTGAACTATAATCAGCTATTCGCTTTTGAAGTAATTCAGCTTTTAAACTTCTGTATTTTTTTGAAAGCCTGACTAAACTTCTATCAAATTCGGGGATTGTATAAACTTTAATCATAATTTGTTAAGAATATTTCGGGCGGGACTTGGTTTTAATTTGCCTTTTCGCACTAAATCAAGCTCTTTAAAGCTTTGATCAATACTTCTAAGAACGTCCGTTTCATCATCTACAATTGAAATTCCTTTATCAATCTTTGATAGTTTGTAAATTAAGCCAACTAAATACTGTGATTTTTTACTCCGTGTGTCTATTTTAACTGTAATTGATGCCATAACCATGATTTAAAAAATGTACAGACAAATTTAGTTACTTTTTAATTAAGTAATAGGAACAATATATTGTCGTATTAATATTACTCACCCCCTGCCTCGTCCGTCAGGCGGGGAAGACCGATAAATTGGTCTTTGAGGCTGTCTTAAAAGTCAGGAAACTTGATAAACCAGTCACCCCGAATTTATTTCGGGGTCTGACGATTAATGCGTTGGGATCCTGAAACAAGTTCAGGATGACGTGATCAATAACTTTTGAGATAACCTCCAGAACACCGAAGGCTTCGGCGTGAGCTCAGTCGAACGGTGTGATGGGAGTGAGTCAGGATTAAAAACCAAATTATACGACATTTAATCATTCTCATTAATTACGACTGCCCGATGTACCCTCATTTCTATCGGTGGCGGGTTTCTCGCAATTTATGTTCGGACAAGCCGTTTGTGTCCATGTTGCCCGGTCAAATATTACCGGCTTACCGCATCTTTAAGGGTTTGCCGTAGAATGCTTACCTCCAGTTCGAGGTCCTTAATCCGGCTTTGCAACTCAATTACTTCGGTGCGGTCGATGGGCTGGGTGTAATCAGGTTCCTGATAGGGAAGTTGCCGGGCTATTTCCCTGAAAAAATTATATTTCAGGAACTCCGAAATTTGTGCAACCCGGTGTATCTGAATGGTCGACCTGCGAAACATACCCGAAACGGTTGATTGGTCGATTTTCAAGGCGCGTGCCAGGGCCGAATCGGTAATGTGATTACGCTTCAATTCGCGTATGATCATTGAATTTACTGAAAGTGTTTCCATGCCTGGGTTCGAATAAAGTTAAACTTCTGAATTAAAATTGAATCGGCTCCCAAAAAGTTTCCGACTACAAAAACAGAACTTGCAGGAGCCTGTTTGTAAAACAAGAATGCCTGTTTGTATATCACTGATGCTAAATATAGAAATACTTATTGTATTTATACAAATAAGTATTGTAAAAATACAAATAGTTATTGTAAAAATACAAATCAGAATTGAAAAAATATAAATTGATATTGGCTAAATATAAAACAGAATGGTCTAAAAACAAAACAGAATGGATTAAAAACAAAATAGAATGGTCTAAAAACAAAACAGAATGGTTTATCTACAAATACGAATTGTAAAAACACAAATCCGATTGACAAATCCGATTAAATGATTGGGTGATCAGGAAAACAGACTGCTAAATTGCTAAATCAGACCGGTTAAAAGATTTGTCAGAATGGGTTATTTGGCAACAAGATCGGGTAATCGCAAAATGGTTTTCGGTTTGCAAAGAAATGGAAAGGAAATTTTGTTGGCATGAACCGGACATTTAAACTGGCAACAACGTGGAATACTTTAACTTTCTTTATCTTCTTCCTGAATGAAGGTGTATTTACAATCAACTGACAGACATTTATGATACTGTATCTTTGCTGGATAGTCTAATATTTCTGACAGGATTTCAGTCCGGGAGCCACATTTTGGGCAAGTTGTCGGCTGGTCTCCCATTATGAAAACATCAGAATAGTTCGGTTTTTTTAGCCGCAAAAGAAAGGTGCTAATTGATTCCAATTCTTTCATTGGCGGATCAGTGTCATCGACAATTTCAATTGATTCAAATTCATACCATAAATAATCATCCAAATATCGATGAAACTTGAACTTTTTGATTCCGACTTGATTCGGATAAAAGTATTCCTGATCAATCAGATTTTGACGAATTACTTTTTCTATTTCGTCTTCCTGAAGTTGATCGGGATTTGAGAATCTTTTGCTTCCGAATTTTTTCCAGTTCCCAGAATCGCGGTAGAGATAATTAAACCGAATTACTTTGCTCATTGATTTTTGGAACAAAGGAAGGAGGTTTTGGAACATTTGTCAACGGACTATGAGTCACATTGTCAAAAATATTTTCAATCTTTAAACAAAAATTATTAATGTTATAGTAATTATTAATTTAGCCTAAATGGTATTAAACTTCAATTAATTATAAAATCCAATGAAAAAGTTTAGGGCAGGTTACTTTGGAGAATTAGAGGAGTTTGAAATAATAAAAGAAACAGAGAAACAAGTAATTTACATTTCAAAATCAGGAGAAAAAACAAGAGAAAATAAATTGTCAAATTGGGCTTATTGGTTTGATAAAAAAGAAGATGCAGTAAATTATTTAGGATCTAAAGAAAAGGAAAAATTAGAATCAGCTTTAATAGAAATTGAAGGAATCATTGAAAGATTAAGAAAACTGTACTCTTACTAATATATGCAACAAAGAAATATTAGAGAGACGGTAATCAATCAAAAATCTTCGAACCAACTCTCATTAACTGTAATATGCTCTCTAAATTCAACTTCAATTCCTAACCTTAAATCCTTTAATTTTTCAGCTAGCTTTTCTCCATCCATTAAATCAATTGCAGGAGCTCCATCTCTGCTTGCTTCTCTTATTGCATCTCTTGTAAAAGTACCTGTAGTTATAAATAAACCTTTATCTGTTCTTCCTACCATTGCCCCTCTGAAATCTCGAATATCACTTGAAGGAACCTTACCTTTATATCTTTTGCATTGAAAAATTATATGAAAACTTAGAATGCCATTGATCTTAGCAATTCCTCTACCATCTATCCCTCCATCGCCTGATTTACCAGTAATTTCTACTTGTGAAAAACCTTTTTCTCGTAAAATTCTTTGAATTAGTCTTTCAAAAGCACTCGGAGACATTTTTTCGGTGATAATATCAATAGCAGTTGTTTTCCATTTTTCAGCATCTTCAACTTCCTCATCGGCTTCTTTTTCATCCACATCTTTGATTCTTTGAACTTTAATTGCCTTCGGCTCTAATTGTTTCTTTTCACCAAGAACCCATAGTCCTTTCCCTGCATTTGAAATAGCTCCTTGATTTTTTAGAACAGTTCTAACCCAAGCTAAATTGTACTTTAATTCAGATTGACCAGTTTTGCCATTTATTACTTCCAACAAAGAATCGCTTAATTTTAGATTCTCGACAATCTTTTCATAAATTTCATCTGTATTTGCAGATCCACCAAGTTGGTTTATTGCCTCAAGGGTTGGTGACATCAATTCATTTCTATTTGGCAGCTTTTTCATTTATTTCGGTTAAAATCATTTGAAAACGGAAGTCTAAAGTAACATCATAAAATTCTATTTAGCTTTTATTTATTGCATATTGTTATTTAAATTGCTAGTAAAAAACTAACTAATTCTACAATATTGGTTGAGGTGATCATCCACATCATCCCAGCAAATGCCCAAGTTGTAATCGTGATAGTCCTCTAATATTTTGAGGGCAATTGGAAATTTGGCACGATCAAATAATAGATTGTTCGCATTAGTATTTTCTTCAATTTCAGCAGCTCGGTCTTCAAAATCATAAATACTCCACACTATTTGAATTGATTCATCTGCTTTAACTTTTAGCCAATCTTCAACATATTCAAGGATTAATAATAAATCATAAAAATTCTCGATTTTATCCCAATTTAATGATGTATTATCTTCAAATACAATTGAATCTGATGAAAGCATTTTTACTTTGATAGTTTCTTTTTTTTTCTCAAGTGTCGGATTTTGTATAATTATTGTCTTTTCAGTGTCAGAAATTTGAATATGATAACGATCTATCTTTTCTATTATCACGGATACAATTGTACTTATTAATGTCTCGGTCAATGTCTCAAATAGCTTTCTGAAGTGGCTTGAGTTCATTTTTTTACTTTTATAATATCTGATCAAAATTAAGGATTTATTTGGTTAGAGGGAAATTCTCGGATAAAAACAAACCGCGATTTTTAGATACCTAAAATTGAGAGGAATATTCAACGTGATTCTCAAAATGACGAATTGCTTTTGAATAATGGTTGGCATGTGATTCGATTTTGGGAAAGACAGGTAAATAAAAATTTTGAGGATTGTATAAACCAGATTGTCAATTATATTCAAAATCAAAATGTCAAAATTTAACTTCCGATTGAAGCTCCGCGTTTGCTTGTTGTGTACATCGGTCATACCCAAAAGTAGAAAATAATTGTTGAACCAGATCGGTTTGTGGTGTTTGAATTTACTGCTACAACCGTCAGCTAAAGCAGACGGCAAAGAATATTAGAGCAATTAACAATTCAACATTCATTTGAAATGCAAATATCCTTTGCCGTCACATTTATGTGACGGATTTGAAATGTACATCATCATTGAGCTTTAGCCCTGAAGAGAATGATAAGAGTTTCTCGGGATTTTATAGCCTCATCTTTAATCCCTGCTTCGTTCATTGGTTGAATAGGAATGAATTTGAACAACATTATTTCGTCTCCCGAAAACCAGTACAAATCAGAATCGTTATCTTTGAAATCAGGAAATTTGTTGCTACTATCAAACAAATATGTACCATGAACTATACGATAAAGATTGCTGAGAATAATAAAGAGGGTGAAAAGCTAATTGCACAGATCAAAGAACTGGTAGGCGACAATCCATTTGTTAGTATTTATGAAGAGGAAACCGGTCTTTCGGAC
>Ga0302296_1000793_pt1 | contig 24739 bp, 22 predicted proteins | sample III_Fen_N3_1_FD_194546 | JGI IMG/M metagenome (GOLD analysis project Ga0302296, IMG submission 194546) | Peat permafrost microbial communities from Stordalen Mire near Abisko, Sweden - III_Fen_N3_1 | ecosystem: Environmental > Terrestrial > Soil > Wetlands > Permafrost | place: Sweden: Abisko...
AAGGTAGGCGCGTAGGTGTTTTTCCTGTGCATGATGGAGCATGGACTGATATTGGAAATTGGAAAGAATACTTATTGCATATTAGCCAAAATAATGAATAAGAAGTTAATATTCAGATACATTACAATTTTTGTAATTGTTGTTGAAACTTTTCAATTTATTTCGGGGTATGTGAATATTCCAGATATTGCTTTGTTTTTTGGTACGATCTTCGCTTCAATTATTTTATACCCAAAAGCATTCTTAAATAAATCGACTTTATGGTTCTTCATTTTTGAAGCCATTGTTTTTATCAATGTTATTTTAAAAGGGTTTGATTTTAAATGGTTCTTTCTTCTATTTATGTACTGGTTTTTTGCATTGAGTTTGCTCAATGTTTTCCTTAGCAATAAAGATATAAAAGGGCTGAGAATGATTATGATAGCTAGTTTGATCGTGTTGGTTGTTACCACCATATTCACTATTCCCCAATTAATCATCAATCCAGATATTGTAAGAGATATGGCAATAGCAACAAATGAGCACGACATGGGAATGGCTCAAATTGGTCAAAGAATGGGATTGATTAATTATGGGCTGTTGCATTCAATTCCTCCTTTGTTTCCAGTTCTTATATTCAATATTAGAAACACTAATTCTAAGAAATCGAAGTTATTATGGCTTTGCTTGATTTGTTTGCTGTATTTTCTTATACTAAAATCATCATTTGGAACAATTCTTATTTTATCAACAATAATTATTCCAATATCTTTGTTAATGACAGGAAAGAAAAAAAAGGATATTATTATTATATTTTCGTTCCTTATAATTCTATTGCCCATTCTAAATAAAAATACAATGATTTCTGGTTTGGAGTCAATAAAATATGTTTTCATGGAAACACCGGTTTTTGATAAGATTAACGATATCCAGAAGTCAATTGATGTAGGCGATAATGAAGGGCAACTAAGTAACCGAAATAATTTGTATTCAGATTCGTGGAATGCATTCAGTAAAAACCCAATTTTTGGAACATCAAATGATAATCAAGTAGGCCAACATGCTTTTATTGCAGACTTTGCAGCATGGTTTGGACTTATCGGAGTTATTCCCTTGATAACTTTTTTTGTTACAACCTTTAAACGACAATACCGTAGATTTGACCCTAAAATGAGGACGTACTATTTACTTGCATTGTTCCCTTTTATCATTCTTTGTATCTTAAAAGGCACCCCTAGTTTTGAACCCATGTTGTATATATTGTTTATAATGCCTCTTGTTTTTCAAGAAGAAAATCGCAAAAAAATTGAAATTAAATTGGTAAAAAATAGTTGAAATTATGTTTAAAGATAAAATTTTGCTTATTACAGGTGGTACCGGGTCTTTTGGTAATGCCGTTCTACAAAGGTTTTTAAATACAGGAGTCAAAGAAATCCGAATATTTTCTAGGGACGAAAAGAAACAACATGATATGCGGGTGAGTTTGGGCGATCCAAAAGTAAAGTTCTATATTGGAGATGTTCGTAATTACGAAAGTGTTGATTCAGCGATGAAAGGTGTAGATTATGTTTTTCATGCTGCAGCATTAAAACAAGTTCCATCTTGTGAGTTTTTTCCAATTGAGGCAACTCGAACCAATGTTTTTGGTACGGACAATGTTGTAAGGTCAGCAACAGCCAATAATGTGAAAAGCGTGATTTGTTTGAGCACAGATAAGGCGGCATATCCAATTAATGCAATGGGAATTAGCAAGGCTTTAATGGAAAAAGTTGCAATATCGTTGTCTCGTAACATCCCAGAGGAAGGCACACGAATTTGTCTTACACGTTATGGTAATGTAATGGCCTCACGTGGTTCTGTCATTCCACATTTTATTGGACAAATCAAATCGGGACAACCAATTACTGTAACAGATCCAAATATGACACGTTTTCTGATGTCCCTAGATGAAGCTGTCGATTTAGTATTGTTTGCCTTTAATAATGGACATCAGGGAGATCTGCTTGTGCAGAAAGCACCAGCCTCTACTATTGGAGATTTGGCAGTTGCCATCAAAGAGCTATTTAATGCTCCCAATCCAATACAAGTAATTGGGACCAGGCATGGTGAAAAATTATATGAAACATTGTGCACTAGAGAAGAAATGATAAAAGCAGAAGACTTAGGAGGCTTTTATCGGATTCCAGCGGATAATAGAGATCTCAATTATGGGAAATATTTCGAAATGGGAGATATAAAAACTTCAGAATCTGATGATTATAACTCACATAATACCACGCTTCTTACAATTGATCAAATAATAGAAAAATTATTGTCTCTCGAATATGTTAGACAGGAATTGAGTTCATACGTAAAGCCATTATTATGAGAGTCTTGATTCTTGGTGCATCTGGTTTGATTGGTCATCAGCTTTGTCTTACCTTAAATAGCAATTTCGAAGTTTTTGGGACGTTGCATGGATCAAAAAACTCATATGGTGATCACCCATTGTTTGCCGGTCCCGAATTTATTGATGAAGTGGATGTGCAGGACTTTACTGCTTTAACGGGAATATTCAAGGCAATTAACCCTGATGTTATTCTTAATTGTGTTGGTATTACAAAACGCAAAAAAGAGATTCTGAATCCAATTGATGCATTATCTGTGAATGCCTTGTTCCCCCATAAATTAGCACAATGGGCAGAGATTCACAAAAAACGCATCATACATTTCAGTACCGACTGTGTGTTTGATGGAAGAGAAGGCAACTATACTGAAACCAGTTTAACGACAGCATCCGATATGTATGGTCGAACCAAAGCACTTGGGGAAATAAACTATGATCATACGTTGACTATTCGCTCATCGTTTATTGGGCAAGAACTTTTTCAGAAATCCGAGCTTTTGGAATGGCTATTGGCACAAGAAGGGAAGCAAATTAAAGGTTTTGCAAATACCATGTATTCTGGAGTTTCAACCATATACTTATCAAGATTCATTAAGAAGGTCATTCTTGAATACCCAAAACTCAATGGATTATATAATCTTTCTCCAGAGGTCCCAATATCCAAATTTGAGCTTTTAAGTTTAGCTAAAGAAGCATACAAATTAAACATAGAAATTATACGTGACGATGAGCACATTCATAAACCAACATTAGATTCATCTAAACTAAGATCAATACTGAATCCCGAAATACCATCATGGAAATCCATGTTGCAAGATCTCTATTCCAAAAAAAATATGTACTTGAATATTTAATAAAAACATTTGTTTATGAAAGTGATGACCATTGTAGGTACACGGCCTGAAATTATTAAAATGAGTCGTGTAATGGCAGAATTAGAAAAATTTGTTGATCATGTCTTGGTTCATACTGGCCAAAACTACGACTATGAGCTAAATGAATTGTTTTTTGAAAATCTAGGAGTAAAGAAACCTGATTATTTTCTTGATGTAGCTGGCAAGAGTGTAGCTTATACGATTGGAAATGTCATTGCAAAATCAGATGATGTTTTTGAAATAGAAAAACCTGATGCCCTATTGTTATATGGTGATACCAACAGTTGCTTGGCTGTAATTTCAGCAAAAAGACGTAAAATCCCTGTTTTCCATTTTGAAGCCGGAAACCGTTGTTTCGATCAAAGAGTGCCCGAAGAATTAAATCGAAAAGTGTTGGATCATTTAAGTGATATTAATTTCCCTCTAACAGAACATGCAAGGAGGTATTTGTTAGCTGAAGGCATACGGCCCGATACCATTATAAAGCCTGGTTCACCGATGAAGGAAATTCTGGAATATCATTCTAAAGAAATCGAAATGTCTAACATCTTAGAAGAACTTAAAATTGAAAAAGGAAAGTTCTTCATAGTGAGTGCACATCGTGAAGAAAACGTAGATTCGCCCGAAAATTTCAATGATTTGTTGGACTCGCTAAATGCAATTGCAGAAAAGTACAAATACCCTATAATTGTTTCTACACATCCAAGAACACGTATAAAATTAGAAAGTTTGCATCGTGACAACATAAACCCACTCATCCAGTTCCTAAAACCGATGGGATTCTTTGACTATAATAAGATGCAACAGAATGCTTATTGTGTTATTTCTGACAGTGGAACGATTTCTGAGGAATCCTCAATCATGAATTTTCCTGCAATTACCATACGTCAAGCACACGAACGACCAGAAGGAATGGATGAGGGTACACTCATAATGAGTGGCCTAAAGAAAGACCGAGTCATCCAATCTATTGATGTTGTAGTGTCACAACATAGTTCAGAATCAAGGGTCACTCGAATTGTAAATGACTATGATGTCAACAATTTCTCTATCAAAGTAGTTAGAGCAATTTTAAGCTATACGGACTATGTTAATAGAACTGTTTGGAAAAAGTAGCACAGATGAGTCATATAAGAATCATAACGTATGATAACTTCCCGTATGGTGGTGCATCTGCTAACCTTTTGCGCTATTTTTCACTATCATTAAGTTTAGAGGGGAATAATGTTGAAGTTGTTATGCCAACTGGTAACAACTATGGAAAAAACATTGATTCTAATGTAAAAAGAAGCGGAAAGGTTGAGAATGTTCGTTTCAAACATTTAGCCTATTTGAATCATCCTCAGAACTTTATTGGTAAAGCACTTGATATTTTTTTAGGTTTCATTAATACCATTGGCTTTATATTAAAAGAATCTTTTAAAAGTGAATTAGACATAATTATTATTTATAATACTGTATTTTCTAGATATTTAAGTATTTTTTTATTAAGTAAAATTTTAGGGAAAAAGCTAATAGTGATTCTGCCTGAGTTTTATGAAAAGCCCAATACTAATTTTTGGTCATTAGCAAGAATTAAATGGACGGATTTCTATTTGGGAATTAAATATCTTTCTAAATATGCAGATGGATTCTTTGTAGCTTCTCATTATTTAAAGAACTATCTTGAAAAAGAAAGACATATATTAAAGCCTATTTATGTTTTGCCAAATCTTATGGACCCTTCTCTATTCCAAAGTGAAAATGAGAAACCATTTATTGAAAACACAATTACAATAGGTTATACTGGAACACCAACTCGAAAGGATGGAGTTGTTGACTTAATAAAAAGCTTTTCACTTTTACATAAAAAATATGACAATACTCACTTACTTATAATTGGTGATGTAACAAATCGTGGGCAATCAGTATTACCACCTTTAATAGAACTTGCATCCAGTTTAGGGGTTAAAGATGATATAACTTTTACGGGACTTGTTGCTTTCAGTAGAATACCAAATTTGATAAATCAGTGTCAAATTCTAGCATTAACTAGACCTAATGGAGTATTTGCAGAAGCTGGCTTCCCTACAAAATTGGGAGAGTATTTTGCTTGTAAAAAGCCTGTATTAATAACAAGAGTAGGGGATATCCCATTGTACTTTGATGATTGCAAAGAAGTAAAAATTGTTGAACCTGATAATGTAGAAAGCATCTTCTTGGGATTTGAAGAGTTGATTAATGACCCTGATCTTTGCAGTAAATTGTCCAAAAATTCATTTGAATGGATGAATAAAAACCTAAATTTTAGAAATGTATCAGGGATGTTATCTGCATTTACTAAAAAAGTGAAAATATTACCTTGATGAGATTCCATTTGTCAATTATATAAAAAAAAATGATGGGTTTAGTTTGAATGAAATCCCATTTTTACTCCCTTTTTCCCATAATATCTAAAATCAAAAAATTGAAAATATTACTTATACATTATAGATATCACTCATTAAGTGGCCCAGAAAGATATCTTTTTAATTTGAAAGCTCTTCTTGAATCGAAGGGGCATACAGTTATTCCATTTTCAATTAATTATGTTCAAAATGAGAAAACAGAATATGATAAATATTTTGTTGAACCTTTGGGAGATAAAAGTGTTTTTAATTACAACAAACAGAAGGACATAGGGATAGTAGATAAATATTTAATTGCCAAAAACTTTATTTATAATCAGGATGTTTATCAGCAATTAAGTAAATTAATTAGAAATGAAAAACCTGAAATTGCATATATTCTACAGTATTTTGGAAAATTAACGCATGCCGTATTCGATTCTTGTAAAGATCATAATATTCCTACAGTTTTACGATTAAGTGATTATGGATTGATTTGTGCAAAGAATATATTTTTTAGGAATGGCCAAATATGCACAGAATGTATTGATTGTCAGTGGAACGGAGTTAAACACAAATGCATTCATAATAGCTATTCAAAATCTATTTTGAATTTTTTTGCATTAAAATATGCCTATTATAAAGGATTAACATTAAAAATAGATAGTATAGTTACCCCTTCTATTTTTATGAAAAATTTAATATCTAAGACACGTTATTTCGGAAACAATAATATTGTTCATATCCCTACCTTTTTTTTATCAGAAGATCGAACAAATAGGAAGAAGTTAAAATTGGAATTGGAAAATGATTTTAGTTATATTGGCAGGATCGATGAAGATAAGGGATTAACAATCTTGATTCAGGCTGTAAAGCAATTGAGAAGGATGGGGCATACACCTTTGCTTAGTATTGCCGGAAATATAAATAATGAATATGCAAGAAAGCTTATTGATGAATGTATCAATGACAATCTTGAAAATGTCAGTTTTGTAGGGTTATTGGATAAAAACTCGATTTTTAAATTCGTTTCAAATAGTAAATTCTCAATTGTCCCTTCAATTTGGTACGACAATATGCCGAATTCATTAATTGAAAGTCAATCATGTGGGACACCTATTATAGCTTCAAATATAGGTAGTTTGTCGGAGTTGGTTATTGATGGTTATAATGGATATCTTTTTAACCCCGGTGATTCAAATGACTTATGTAATATAATGATTAAAGCAATGAACTTAAATGATTCTCAACTAATGATATTAAAATCAAATTCTCTGGATTGGGTGAGTTCTTATTGCTCTGAAGAAAAACACTACTCAAGTCTTATGACGTTATTCAACAATTTGATAACTGAAAAATAATATGCTGAGAAAATTTATTGAACTAATAATAAGGAAATTAGGTCGACAGAAATATCAGATTGATGAAGATTTGTCAAGCGTACAACTATTAAAAATAATTATAGCAAAAGGTCTTCAGTGTCTTCGAGGTTTTAGACTAAAACTATTTCTAAAAAAATCCTCAGGTCTTATTTTTTTGGGTAGGCACACAAAAATCTCCTTTAAACAAAAAATTCAAGTTGGAAAAACGTTTCAAGTTGGTGATTTTGTAGAAATACATGCTTTGTCAAGAAGTGGAATTAAAATAGGCGACAACGTCACTATCCATAATAAATCAATTATCGATTGTACAGGTGTAATTAGCAATTTAGGAGAAGGTCTAATAATTGGAAATAATGTTGGGATTGCTCAAAATGCTTTTATCCAAGTACGTGGAAAGGTAGTTATTGGAAATGATGTGATAATTGGGCCTAATGTCTCAATTTTTTCAGAAAATCATAATTTTGACCAGCTTGAAATTCCAATTTCAAAACAGGGAGTTTCGAGAAAAGGGGTAAATATAGGTAATGGTGTTTGGTTGGCAACAAAAGTAGTTATTCTTGATGGAGTAACTATAGGAGAAAATAGTATTGTAGCAGCAGGAAGCATCGTAAATAAAGATATTCCAGCAAATTCCATTTATGGAGGCATCCCCGCAAAAAAAATCAAGGATCGAAGTTAAAGTATTATTTAATTAAAATAACAATGAAGAAGAAAATCTACATGGCCGGATGTGGTGGTATGCTTGGTGAAGCGTTCTATACACAATTCAAGGATGAATATGAGTTGAAATGTACTGATAAAGATGTTAATGATGTTTGGTTGAGTTTTTTGGATTTTAGGGATTTGGATTCCTATCGTAAGGACGTACTAGAATTTGCACCGGATTATCTTTTTCATTTAGGCGCATATACCGATTTGGAATTTTGCGAGCAAAATGCAGATGAAACCTATCGGACTAATACAATGTCTGTTGAGAACGCTGTTTATATTGCAAATGAACTGAATATCCCTTTACTTTATATTTGTACTGCTGGAATATTCGACGGAAAAAAGGAATTGTATGATGATTGGGATTTGCCTAATCCATTGGGGGTTTATGCTCGCTCAAAATATATGGGGGAACGCTTCGTATGCGAAAACGCTAATCGGTTTTTGATTTGTAGAGCTGGTTGGATGATGGGTTCAGGTCCTTCCAAAGACAAAAAGTTTATACAAAAACTAATGAAGCAACTTAAAGAAGGCAAGAAGGAACTGTTTATTGTTAATGATAAAGACGGAACGCCTACTTATACTCAGGACTTTGCAAAGAATGTAAAATATTTGATTCAAAAAGAATTTTGGGGGCTTTACAATATGGTATGCGGTGGACAAACAAGCCGATTGGAAGTTACTGAAGAACTTTTAAGCATTATAGGACTAAAAGATCAAATTAAAATTAATGTTGTTACAAGTGAATATTTTAAGGAAATATATTTTGCAGAAAGACCTCCATGTGAAAGATTGGACAATAGAAAACTAAAAATTAGAGATGCCAATTTAATGCGTGATTGGAGAGAAGCATTACAGGAATATATAAAGGATTATTATCAAGGATATCTGGATTGAATATGAAGAAGAAAAGGATTGCCATAATTGGCTCACATGGATTATATGCTAATTATGGTGGTTGGGATCAGTTGGTCAGAAAATTAGCTGAGGAAAAATCGGAAAATATTGAATATCTGATTTTCAACTCGGCAGATAGCCCAAAGGATATAACCATACCCGAAGGAGTACAAGTTCGTTGGCTTAATCTAAAAGCATCAGGCTTTCCCGGACTTTTTTATGACTTCTGGTCATTATTAATAAGTTTTAGTCAGGTTGATTCGCTTTTGTTGCTTGGTGTTCAAGGAATGCCGCTAATGCCAATTCTTCGCATTTTCAAGAATAATAATATCATTGCGAATGTAGGTGGAATAGAATGGGAGCGGCCAAAGTTCGGATACTTCTCAAAATTGTATTTGAAGTTTTGTTTTAGACTATCCTTTAAATATGCTAAATATGTTGTTTTGGATAACAAGTATTATGACCGTTTCACTCCATTAAATCATAATGCAGAGATTCGTATTGTACCCTACGGGGGAGAAATTGATACGAGTTTAGAATTAAATGAGAGCTTTGTCAAAAGGTATCCGTTTTTAAATGAAGAATTTTTTCTTTCAATAAGCCGTTCACTTGAAGATAACCAGTTAGATGAATTGTGTTTGTCGTTTGTTGGGTTGAACAAGAAATTGGTATTAATCTCAAATTTCACGAAGTCTGATTATGGAATTTCAATACTTGACAAATATTCAAAGCAAAACAATATAGTTTTGATAGACGGGTTGTATAATAAGCCCGAATTGGACCTTGTGCGTAGATGTTGCAAAGCTTATATTCATACCCATACACTATGTGGAACTGCTCCATCTTTAGTAGAAATGATTCAATCACATCGTCCAATATTGTCCTATGATAACCCTCAAAACAGATTTACATTAAATAATAGTGGAATATTTTTTTCAAGCTTCGAGGACCTAAAGCACATTTTACGCTCTACGAATGATTTTTCCAATTCGATACCAGCGGATGATTTAAGACTTTTGTATGAGTGGAAAAGAGTAATAGATATTTATGAATCAATGTATTGAAATAAATAAAAAGAGTTCTATATTTGTAGAGTAAGATGATTGTTAGTTAAAGCCTTTTATTTTGTACTGGAAATTATTAATAGGGAAATATTTGTGAAATCCTTACTTTGCTCTTTTTCGTATGTTCTAATAAGCTTTTTGCTTATTAGCAATAGCGTTTTTGGAAAAAATCTAAGTACCGATAATGTATTGAATTTGAATAATGTAGTAGACTATCCCATATCTCAAACGCTACTGAATGATGTAAAATTATGCCACTGGAAATACGGTGCAAAAACATGTTTGAATTTTTCATTTGATGATAATAATTTGACTCATAATAAGATAGCCAGACTTGTCAACAGCTATGGCTATCCTGCTTCATTTTTTGTCATTGCTTCACAAATGTACACTGATTCTTTAAAGGAAATACTTCAATGGGGTAATGAAGTTGGAAGTCATACTTACTCACACCTGGAGTTACCAACTTTAGATAGTACTCAGATTGAGTTTGAATTTAGTAAATCGAAGGAAGTAATTGAAAAAGCTTTGGGCATTCATTGTGTAAGCGTGGCTGAACCCGGACATTTAAAAACCGAACAAAGTACTCGCCTTGCTTTTAAAAGGTACTTATTTATTAGAAATTACTCTGAATATAGTTCAGTTACAAGGGCACGCTGGGCATTGTCACTTATTTCGACAGGCGCAATGACACTTGCCAATATTATGACTGAATTAAGAGGTGCGATGAGAACTGGGAATATGTTCTTATTAAATGGACATGGTTCTGATTCAGAAGGTTACATACCAACAAGCCAAGAAATATTAATTCAGACCCTTGATTCAGTCAAAAAATATTCAAGTACAGGTGATGTCTGGGTAACTACGATCAAAGATGGTGGTCAGTATGAAAGTTTATATCAAGAAGTAAAATTGGATAAAAAACTTTCAGGAGACACTCTTAGTATTACTTTCAACAATTATCTTAAAGACAAGTATCGTGATTTAGATTCATCCTTAATCAGTTTTGAAATCCCTAAAACATTATCAGCTAAGCTTATTTCATTGAGCCCAATAGCTAAAGTAAAAGAACTAGCAACTAAGTATATTCTTACTTTAGACCTTAAAAAAGATACTGTTATTTCATTAAAATTAAATTTAGCTCCTGTTGCCAATGCTGGAGTAAATCAGGTTGTTGATGAAAATACTATTGTTAAGTTAAATGGTAGCAATTCCTATGATTTAGAGGGCGATTCGCTTACTTATTTGTGGAGTGCACCAGCTAGTTTGAAATTAAGTTCATATACCAGCCCAAATCCCATTTTAAAAGCACCTGAGGTCACAAAAGATGTAACCTATACTCTAACACTTACTGTTAGTGATGGAATCTCCTTCAATACGAGTCAAGTTAAATTGACGATTAAACAGGTTAACTGGGCACCTACCGCTAGGGTTGGTAATGATCTGGTTGTAAAAGAAGGTAGTTTCGTTACGTTGGATGGTAGTTCAAGTTCCGATCCTGATGGAGATAAACTTACATTTACTTGGAAATGCTTAGAGGATATGGACTTAAATCTGAGTAATACAGCTCATCCATTTTTTATAGCACCAAAAGTGAGTTCTGAAAAAGCATTTCACTTTATATTAACTGTTAGCGATGGCATAGCGACAAACACGTCAAGAGTAATGTTTGTAATGGTTGAACACATAAATGTAAAACCCATTGCAATCATAAATACTATGGATTTTTCAATAGAATCTGGTAATAGTATGCTACTTAATGGTTCAGCATCAATAGATCCAGACGGAGATGCATTATATTATCATTGGATAGTTCCTAAAAAATTAAACATTGAAGATGAGTACAATGCTTCCATCCAACTTAAAGTGCCTGGAGAAATAAAGGATACAGTATATAAAGTTGGTTTATATGTTTCTGACGGGAGATTAAATTCGGATACTACTTACATCTATGTATATGCAACAGGAGTAAAGACTCATTTTCAACTTATTAACAATTCGAGTGGGAATGATGCAATGTTAATTAAAGTTCTTTCTGTTTTTGTAGATGGTAATAGTTTAAACATAGGGGATGAGATAGGAGTTTTTGATGGCGATTTGTGTGTCGGAGTCACTAAAATATTAGATTCAAATATTTCGGATGATATATATACCATAAATGCAATAGCTTCAAGTGATAATTCTCAAGGTTTTAATTCTGGGGATGAAATAAGTTTTAAAATCTGGGATTCTCAACATAGTTGCGAATATAGTAACGTGTATATTAATAGTTTCTCAAAAGAATTTATTCATTTGCGCTCATCCCTTTATTTTGTGGTAAATACGGTCGAAAATGTTACACTTTATGCAACCAGTAAAATATTTGTTTCCAATTCAACTATTCAGAAAAAGATTGAGACTACGTTTTCGCCTAATCCATTTGTGGATGAACTGTCTATTCAATTAAATTTAGTTGAACCAGAAAATATTAAAATCGATTTATGTGATTTTGATGGCAGGGAATTATTTTCATTATTTGATGGAAATGTGATTGGAAATAAATGTTTAAACTTCAATATTAAAAGTAAGTTGAAAAATGCATTAGTTCCAGGCATTTACTTACTTAAAATAAATGACACAATTCAAAAGGTTATTTACAAAGGTCATTGACTACACTATTTCTACCCCTTTGAATTTATTAAAATCGCATTCGTTTTTTCTCATTTCATTATGCTTATTCATTTTGAATAGTAATGATTTGTATTCAACCAATTCATCAGTGAAACTAAATGATGAATCTGATTGGAGCATTTCCATGTTTAATGTTTTCAATGAAATCAACATTATTAAATGGAAAAATGATGCCAAAACAGCATTGTGTTTTTCATTTGATGACAACAATCTTTCTCATCTCGAGATTTCCGAAATGATGAATGACTATGGTTTTAAGGGTACATTTTTTGTAATTGCATCTTACATGTACACTGCAAAATTACGTCAGATTCTACTCAATGGTCACGAAATTGGAAGTCATAGTTGGTCACATCCTGATTTGACTACATTAGATAGTACTTCAATTGAAAAAGAATTAAGCAGGTCTAAATCGGTAATTGACAGTGTATTTAATATACATTGCGTCAGCTTTGCTGAACCAGGACACCAGAAAAATCAATTAAGTACAAAAATCACGTTTGAACATTACCTATTTATTAGGAATTATTCTGAATACAGTGATGTAGCAAGATATCGAATGCCGATATCTTATCTGACAGATGGCGATTATTCTGTACATGAAATGATGAGTCTACTTCGAAAAAACATTAAGTCTGGTGAAATGTACGAATTGTGCGGTCATGGGATGGATGGAGAGGGATACATTCCAATGAGTCATGCACTTTTTAAAGAAATATTGGATTCTGTTAAGCCGTATGCTGTAAACAATAGTATTTGGGTTGCACCTTTAAAAGAAGTTGCACTTTATGAAAATCTAGTACATGAAATACATATTCAAAAATATTACAAAGGAGACTCTTTGAAAATGGAAGTTTCTCACTTTGACTTAAATAAATATAGAGAAATTGATTCAGCATTAATTTGCATTAATCTTCCAAAAAAAATAGCAACAACTTTTAAATGCAACCAACCAATTTTACGAAGTGTAAGTTTTGCTGATAGATTCATTTTGACAGTGGACTTAAAGAAAGACACAATTTATTCATTTTATGTGCCTGGGCTTCAATCGTATGTGGATAGTATGGAATCTGTATTGGACAATAAACTTATTTTAGCATCTAATCCTATTTCTAATGAATTACTTTTTCATTGTCCTGGTACAATTTCTTCAGTTTATGTTTACGACTTAAATGGTAAAGAATTGTATTACAAAAAACAAAATGAGAATATAATTTATATATCAAACTTAAGTAGTGGTTTGTATTATTTACTCGTAAATTCAACTATAGAAAGTAAGAATAACGTATTTAAAACAAAATTTGTAATTAAAAAATGAATATTCTAATTACTGGCATACATGGTTTTGTTGGATCTAATATTGTTACCAAGATTTCAAAATCACATAAAATATATGGAATAGACATTGTATCACCTGTAAAACAAGATATTCAGAAAACATTCTCGTGGAATGATTTAGAGTTAAATAACTTACCTGACATAGACGTTATTATTCATCTTGCTGGAAAAGCACATGATACGAAGAATAGGTCGGATGCTGGTGTTTATTTTGAAATTAATACAGGACTGACAAAAAAAATTTATGATTATTTTTTACAGTCAAAAGCATCAAAATTTATTTTCTTTAGTTCAGTAAAAGCAGCAGCTGATCGTGTTATTGGGGAAGTATTGACTGAAGTGGTCACACCAAGCCCGATTGGGCCGTATGGGGAATCTAAGATTGCGGCAGAGGCTTATATACTTGCGAATAAGACAAATGAAAAAAATAAAATAGACTATATTTTACGTCCATGTATGATCCATGGGCCTGGGAACAAGGGGAATTTGAATTTGTTGTATCAAGTGGTTAAGAAGGGGTTTCCTTGGCCATTGGGGGCGTTTGAAAATAGACGTTCGTTTACTTCAATAGATAATTTGTGTTTTGTCATTGATCAGCTGATATTGAATGAGGTACCTTCGGGTATCTATAATGTTGGTGACGATGAAGCGCTTTCAACAAATGAGTTGATTGAATTGATGTGCCAGTCGATGGGTAAGAGAAGTCACATCTGGAAGATTAATCGGCGGTTCATGGAAGGATGCGCAAAGGTGGGAACGTGGATGCATTTTCCATTAAACTGCGAACGATTGAGGAAGCTTACTGAAAACTATGTGGTCTCGAATGAAAAGTTGAAAAAAGCGCTTCAGATTGAGAAAATGCCAATTACAGCCCGAATGGGTTTTGAAAAGACCTTTGACAGTTTTCAGATTAATAGAAAAATTTTATGATGTTTTTTTTGGCGCTATTGATTTTGCTGTTGGCTGAACTTGGTTATTTCAAATTGGCAGACCGTCTGAATATCATTGATAAGCCTAATCAAAGGAGTTCGCATTCAATCATTACGTTGAGGGGTGGTGGTATTGTTTTCTATTTTGGAATGGTGTTGTATTTTTTGCTTTTCAAATTTAATTATCCTTGGTTCTTAAGCGGGCTCACATTGATTGCCGGAATTAGTTTTGCGGATGATTTGAAGCCAAGACCTTCATGGTTAAGACTTTGCATCCACATTATGGCTATGGGACTTATGTTTTATCAGTGGGGGTTGTTTGAGTTGCCATGGTATTATACATTCATTTCGTTGATTTTTTGTACGGGCATTTTGAATGCTTACAATTTTATGGATGGCATCAATGGCATAACTGGCGGATATAGTTTGGTAGTCGTTGGTATTTTGTGGTACATTAATACGTATGTAACATCGTTTGTTGATGCGAACTTTCTGTACTTAGTCCTCTTGGCGCTCCTTGTGTTCAATTTCTTCAACTTTAGGAAAAAAGCGAGATGTTTCGCCGGTGATGTGGGGTCGATGTCCATTGCCTTTATCATTGTATTTTTACTGGGGTTGCTAATTATCAAGACTGGCGATTTCAGTTATATAGTAGTGCTTGCGTTATATGGCGTTGATAGCATATTGACCATTGTGCATCGGTTGATGTTGCATGAAAACATCTTTGAGGCGCACCGCAAACACTTATTTCAACTTATGGCCAATGAATTGAAAATGCCTCATGTTTTGGTTTCAGGCATATATATGGTTGTGCAATTGGCTATCAATGTGGGGCTTATATTCTCCCACGCACATTATTGGTATGCGCTTTTTGTTTTAGTATTGTTTTCGCTGTTCTACATGCTGTTTATGAAAAAAAACTTTCATTTACATGCTTTGTAAGTTGTAAATGAGAAAACTGTTTTACACATCCTTGTTTGTGCTTTTTGGGACTTTCGCTATCAACGCGCAGGTGATTTCTTGTTTTGTATCTTCTTCAAGTGGGAACGATGTTAACGATGGGAAATCAATAAGGTCACCGCTAAAAACCATCAATAAGGCTCTTGATCTAGGTTTTAAAACGATCTTCTTGAAATGTGGTGATGTTTTTTTTGAGGAACTAAACCTGAAAAATACGCGAATTGATTCTTATGGTTCAGGAGTAAAACCATTGTTCAGTGGATTTAGAAAAATAAATTCGGAGAATCTTTGGGAGCTTGTTGATTCGGTTCATTATGTCTGGCGTATCAAACTCACGAACGCACAAAATTTCAGTGGTTTTAAGGTTTCAGATTCAACGTATAATGATGTAGGTCTGATTCACAACGCCCTTACAGATGAGGTTTTTGGGCACAAGGTGGCATTTATGGCTAAAATGCAACTGGATGCTTCAGGAGTAGTGGACAATGGCTCTGGTGTTCAAAAATACAGTTACTTAAAAGATTGTTACGACTTTTACCAAGAGGATTTGGAGTACTTGTATTGGCGATTGGACCAAAACATGAATCCAAACACTATTAAAGGTCTTGAGTTTGCCTGTAGCGGCATTTGCATTCGGATGAACAGGTCAACCATTCGTAATGTGAGGATGGAGGGTTTCCATTACGGCATTTTGAAATCGGAAACGCCTACCTATGATATTTTGGTTGATCATGTTGATTTGGACTTGATTGGTGGAAGCACAAGCTCCAGAAACAATGCAGTAGGAACTGGTTTCTTAAGGTCGGGCAATGGCATTGAATTTTGGGTTGTTAAAGATATTTACAATGTAAAAGTTGAGCATTGTAGTTTTAGGCGCATTTTTGATTGTGGGGTAACCTTGCAGGGAAATTCAATGATCAACGGGAAAACGCTGAAAGAATCATCGATCATTCCGACAGCTAGAAATGTCGTTTTCAGTCATAATGTTTTTTCCAATTGTAGACAAGCGTGTGAATGGTTTTTAAATGCTTACAGTAACGGAAAAGAAAATGGTGAAGAAGTTCCTTTTATTAATTGCAGATTTTCAAACAACATTTGTATTGCCAGTGGTGAAAATTATTTTTCATCAAAGGAGCTTAGAGATGCTCACATCCTAGCTGGTAGTACTAATCTGTTGGTTAAGAACAATACCTTTTATGGTGGCAATTACTATATGCTAAGGCACCAACTGGTGTCTTTTGGTAAGAATGTTGTTTATATTGAAAGAGGCAAGTATTTGTGCGCCAATGATAACAAGACAAAAATGGTATTTGTACCGACCCAAGACCGCAAGACATGGGTGAATCAGAATTGCCATAACTTGAAAGAGGCTACTGAGGCTGCAATATCGTTGTATAGGATCTATACTGGTGACAATGGGACTCGTTTTAAGATTATTGAAGATGCTGATGATACTGGGAAAAATACAGTTAATAATTTTTTCATGTTAAGAAGAAAACTATCTTTGAAGAAAATTTAATTTTCGAATACCTTAACATCTAAAAACCAGAAAAATTATGGCAACTGAACTTGTCAAGAAGAGGCTGTGTAGGCAGCCGGTAACGATTCAGCGAACGTTTGAGGCGGGGGTTTCTCCGAATAGGATTGGGTTTATATTGGCCAGTGGGTCGAAATGGGTCAATGGAACGCAATTGACGTTTGCTTTCTTGGAAGGGGAGGAGCCGCAGAAGAAGGTGGTTAGGAAGGCGTTTCAAACGTGGAAGGACTTGGGTATTGGGCTTACGTTCAAGGAGGTGGCAAGTGTGCAGGATGCGATGGTACGGATTGGGTTCGACCATGGGGATGGATCCTGGTCGTATGTGGGTAGGGATATTTTGACGATTCCACGGGCGCAACGGACGATGAACTTTGGATGGGATTTGACGGCGAACAGTTATGGGATGACCACGGCTGTTCATGAGATTGGGCATACCATTGGGTTTGAGCATGAGCATCAAAGTCCGTTTTCGGGCATAGAGTGGAACAAACGGGCGGTGTATGAGGAGTTTTCGGGACCGCCTAATAATTGGCCCAAAGAGCAGATTGACAACAATATATTGAGGAAGCTGCCGGCGAATCAGATGCAGGGTTCGGCTTGGGACCCCAATTCCATCATGGAATATGAGTTTGGACCTGGGCTGGTGACAAAACCGGTGCCCTATGCAAAAGGAATATACCCTCCCGGAGTGCTTTCAGCCAACGATATAAAGGGGGTTAAGGCGTTTTATCCGGTTGTTGGTGAGAAGAATAGGGTGAGCTTGCAAGTGGACGAGGCGACCCAAATAAAGGCGGCTTCAGGCGGGCAAGACGATTTTGTTTTTACGGCGCCTTCTACCAAAAAATATACGTTCAAAACGGCTGGTACGCTGGATACGGTGATGGTGGTTTCGGAAATGGCCGAAACAGAGAACTATTACATGTCGGGGGACGATGACAGTGGGTTCGACAAGAACTCAAAAATAACGTTGCCACTGGTGAAGGGGAGAAGCTACCTGATTCATTTGAGGGTGTTGTATGCACCTGAAGCGAAGAGTGGGTCAATGGTGGTTTCGGAAGTGGAATAAGAAATAATGGTGCATTTTATCGTTTATGTTCGATAAAAAGTGTATTTATTTGTCGAATATAAAAGACAAAAACCATGAATAAGGATGTCATCAAACTGCTGATTGCTGAGTATCCAATTGGATGAGATTTTGTATTTCAATTTTGAAGTTGAGGGTGCTCATTCGGAAATTGGCCGAAAGCGTCAAGCAGCCTTTGTCGTTTAATAGATTGTCAAATCTGGTTTCGGCAGCTGGTAAAAAAATCAGTACAGATACCGTTATTGATTATTTGGGTTACCTAAAGGACACTTGGCTGCTTTTTCCGATGGAGAATATAGTTGCAAAGTTGGCTGATAAGGAGTCAAATAAGAAATACTACTTCTTTGTTACAGCATGCAGGATGAATCAACGAGAAAACGTGAAATTGGAGCATTGCTCAAAATGAAAAACCTTTTGGAAGTTGAAACTAGGATGATTATCACAAAGGATGACGAAATGGAATTGGAGGAACAAGGAATGAAAATCCTTGTTGTGCCGGCTTGGAAATGGTTATTGAATCCATAAAGGGGTAAAAAAAAGCACTTGGCCGAATGGTTACAATGCATGGATAATGAAACTGTTAAACGAAACGCTGTTAATGTGTAAAATAAAAACGTATTATTTTGTAAAGTGCTCTTTGATTTTCTTTCTTTGAGATAAAAAAATAGGGCATGTATTATCAAGGTTTCTTTACTCCCCAATCAAATCATTAAGTAAACCAACGGCATAAAGTGGTATGTTTAGTAGGGTCGGCTCTGCTCTGAAATCGGACATGGAGGTTCGTATAGAAACTTTTGGATGAAACTTTTCACGAAAGCTACGCAGGGATTTTGCCTTCAGATTTTCTGCGGCTTTAACTTCGACAGGTATGACGTATCCTGAAAGTTGGATGAGAAAATCGATTTCGGCAATGCCTTCATCGGGTGTCCAATAATAGGTGGCTATGGTATCAATCGATTTAAATTGTTGAAGTACATATTGTTCGGTTAGTGCGCCTTTTATCACAAGTGGTTTACGATGAACATTGTTTTTCCACATTAGTAATGCTTGGTAGGCTGATCTTTCCATATTTTTGAGGTCTTAATGGCTGTAAATGTGTGTTGAAGGGCAACTATAGGTTTTAATCACATAAAAACAAACGAATATTTGTTTTAAATTACATTTTTACCGGACGAATAAGTGGAGAATAAGAGCATTTCAACAATCGGTTGTCAAAATGTAAGCGTAATAAATTGTAAATCATCTCACTTATTTTGATCTTTGAAAGAAAAAATTTATGCAAAAACACTTTCACTCGCTATTTCCCGACGTACATAAGTCGGATATTCGTCACGTTTACAGTCCGTATCGAGTTTGTCCCGTGGGGGCGCATATTGACCATCAGCATGGGCATGTGACGGGGTTTGCGTTGGATCATGGGGTGGATTTGTTGTATGTGCCTACGGAGAGTGGGGTCATCAATATGTTCAGCATGAATTTTGAGGGTCAAGTGTTGTTTCCGTTGGAGTCGGTACCTGCAAAATATAAGAATTGGGGGGCGTACATTCAGGCGGCCATTTATGCGTTGTCTAAAAAAGACAAATTGGAGGTTGGCATTCAGGGATTGATTCATGGATCACTGCCGGTGGGTGGATTGTCGTCTTCGGCGGCGGTGCTGCTTTGTTACATCATGGCGTTGGCGGATGTGAATGGGGTGGTGTTGTCCAAGGAGGAGTTGATTCAGGTGGCGTTTGAGGCGGAGCATGAGTACATCGGGCTGAATTTGGGAACGTTGGACCAGAGTTGCGAGGTGCTGTGCAAGAAGGATCATTTGTTGTATTTGGATACGATGGATGGTTCGTACAAGCAGGTGCCGGCGGGTTCAGCCATGCCTGATTTCGATATTTTGATTTTTTTCAGTGGGCTAACCAGGGCGCTCATCAATACGGGTTACAATACCCGAACGGATGAGTGTAAGGTGGCGGCGTTCAATTTGTTGGCCTATGAGGGGCTTTCGTATGGGGCACTGGCTGAAACGCGGTTACGGATGGTGGACAAGGCGGTTTTTGAGAAGTGGAAGCATTTGTTGCCTGGGCCGCTGGCTAAGAGGGCGACGCACTTCATGACGGAGTTCAGCCGAGTGGATGAAGCGGTGGAGGCGTATGCCAAGGGTGATATTGAGGCGCTTGGTGCGGTGATGTTTGCGTCGGGTTTGAGTTCCATACAGCAGTGGGAATCGGGCTGTGCGGAGATGATTGCGTTGTATGACATCATGACCGAAACACCTGGAATTTATGGGGGGCGGTTTAGTGGTGCTGGGTTCAAGGGCTGCTGCATTGCGATTTCAGACCCTGCCAAAAGGGAGGAGATTGTGGATTCGGTGTCGAAGCGTTATTTGGAACGGTTCCCGGAGCTTCGAGGGCAGTTTTCGGCCCATGTGTGCAAAACGGCGGATGGGGCATGCAAAATTGGTTAAGAGTATGGTTATTAACTCGTAAAAGTATGAAAACAGCATTGAAGAATGGGGGGCTCTTGTTTTATGTGGCGCTTCTGATTGGTTTTGTGGTTTCTGGTTTCCAGTATCATTGGTTTTTCATAGGATTGACGTTGATTACGGCGCTCAGTTTCATGGAGGATGTGAAACCGCAGCATTGGCGGTTGCGGATGAACGTGCACACCATGGCCATGTTGTTGATGTTGTACCAATGGGGGCTGTTTCAGCACTATTTGATTTTTGGGTTCATGGCGCTTATTTTCTGCATGTGGATGGTGAATGCGTACACGGTCATGGATGAGGGGCATGGGATGACAGTGATGTACAGCTTGGTGACGGTGCTGACGTTGTGGTACATCAATATGTTTCAGGTGGAATTCATCCATAAGGGCATTATTGAGGCGTTGATTCCGGCATTGTTGGTATTCGGCACGTTCAATTTCTGCCCAAAACCAAAGTTGTTGCCGAATTACGTGGGATCGGTGGCGATTTCGTACACGATTGTATTTCTCATCAGCATGTTGGTCATTGCAAGGAAGGAATTTGATGCGGTGGTCTTGTTGGCCGTTTATGGGGTTGATACGGTGCTGACGTTGGGTCATCGGTTGGTTACTGGGCAAAGTGTGTTTAAGAGCCACCGATTGCATTTGTTCCAGGTGCTGGTGGATTATCACAAGATGTCGGCACTTTGGGTGGCCGGTATCTACGCCATCATTCAGGCTGCAATTTCGGTCGGGTTCTTGATTACCAGGCATCGGTATTGGTATGCGTTGGCGGTGTTTGTGGTTTGCTCGGCGGTGTATGTGGTGATACGGCGGTGGGTTTTCAAAAAGTATAAAATAGTGTTGCAATAATTTTGATTAATAATTGATGAAAGCGTTGATTTTAGCGGCTGGATACGCGACGAGACTGTATCCATTGACGAAGCATTTTCCAAAACCGTTGCTGGAGGTTGGTGGTAAAACCATTCTTGACCGTCTGATCGAAGATTTGGACGGTTTGGATGCCATTGATGAACACATTGTGGTGACCAACACTGTTTTTGCACCAATTTTTAAAGAATGGCTTACAAACAGGTCGTTTACAAAGCCGGTAGTGATTGTGGACGACGGGACCACCACCAACGAAAATCGACTTGGTGCCGTAAAAGATATTTTATTCGTACTGGATAGCCTTCAGATCGAGGATGATTTGCTAGTGTTGGCCGGGGACAACGTGGTGGACTTTTCTTTTGCTCCGTTTATTGAATTTGCTTCTGCCAAGGGCAAAAGCTGCCTGACTTGCCACGAGGAGCCTTCCATACCGGCATTGCAGAAAACGGGTGTGTTGGAGGCGACGGTAGACATGCGGGTGCTCGCCATGCATGAGAAGCCTCAGGTTCCACCTTCTCACTGGGCGGTTCCTCCTTTTTATTTTTACCGAAAGTCCGATTTGCCTTTGATTCGCAAGGCCTTGGAAAGCGGTTGCGGTGCCGATGCGCCTGGCAATCTGATGGCTTGGCTTTGCAAACAAACGGAGGTGTATGCCTGGCCGTTGCCGGGAAAACGGTATGATATTGGAGATTTGGATTCATACCATGAAGTGAATGAACTTTTTTCACCCGATAAATGATTAAGAACAAGACGATTTTGATTACCGGTGGGGCTGGCTTCATTGGATTTTGGTTGACTGAACGGTTGCTGGCAGAGGGTTGGCAGGTGGTTGGGCTCGACAACATCAACGATTATTACGATGTTCGACTCAAATTTGCCAGGCTTGCTGAATTGGGTATCGCTGAAGCGGATGTTCAGTGGAATAAGCTGACCAACAGTTCGATACATGCCTCGTATCGTTTTGTGCGGATAAATATGGAGGAGGCTCCGGCGATGGCCAAACTGTTTGAGTCGGTCAAGTTCGGGGTGGTTTGCAACCTCGGTGCGCAGGCTGGTGTTCGGTATTCCATTGAGAATCCGATGGCTTACGTGAACAGCAACATCGTGGGTTTCACCAATGTATTGGAGCAATCGAGGAAGCAAAGGGTGGAGCATCTCGTCTATGCCAGTTCGAGCAGCGTGTATGGGTTGAATGGGCAAATGCCTTTTTCCACGCATGAAGGCGTGAACCATCCGGTGTCGTTTTATGCGGCGACCAAAAAAAGCAATGAGTTGATGGCGCATGTTTTTTCGAAACTGTATCAGATGCCGACTACTGGCTTGCGGTTCTTTACGGTGTATGGACCTTGGGGAAGACCGGACATGTCGCCCATGTTGTTTGCGGATGCCATCATGAACGGTAAAACGCTGAAGGTGTTCAACAACGGGGACATGGGTAGGGATTTCACGTACATCGGCGACATCATCGAAGGGGTGGTGCGGGTCATCAATCGACCGGCTGCAGCTTCGGAATCGTGGAACGCGATGGCGCCCGATCCGGCGACTTCCTCCGAACCTTATCGTATTTATAACATTGGCAGCTCAGCTCCGGTGCGTTTGATGGATTACATTGAAACGCTGGAGGATGCATTGGGAAAGAAGGCTGTCAAGGAGTTTTTGCCCATGCAGGCAGGGGATGTGCTGAACACGTATTGCGATGTCTCTGACCTTGAAAACGAATTCGGGTACAAGCCTAACACGTCACTGAAAACGGGTTTGGAAGCATTTGCTCGCTGGTATGTGGGTTGGAATGCGAAATTGTAAATTTTTTAATACCTTTGCACTATCGACTAACTACCTTTTATGAATGAATTTCAGAATATCCTTAGACGGTTTTTTACGAAGCTCATGGGCATGTCCATGTTTAATCGTTGGATAGTCTATGCAGTTGATCTGATTCTTTGCGCTGCCGCCTATGTTGGTGCCGTATACATCCGTTCCAGGGTGGATCCGTATCACAGCTTTCCGAATGTTTTATTTTGGGGCTTATTGTATTTGGCGCTCAATGCGTGTTCGTTTTACATTTATAAATCGTATCGTGGTCTCATCCGGCATTCCAACTTGCAGGAATTATGGCGGGTTTTTGCCGCACTGTTGAGTTCCAATATCGTTTTTTTTATTTTTCTGATTGCTTCGGACGTCGATATTCCGTACCGCCTGTTTTTGGTGCAGAATCTCATGATCTATGCTTTGTCATTGATGCTCAGCATGCGTTTGGTCGTGGTGTTCCTCTATTACTACACCATGAGCTACTCGGGCAAAAAGAGCAAGAATACGCTGGTGTACGGCATTGGCGGTCACAGCTTGTCGGTGGCGCAATGGGTTAACAAGAGCCCGCGCAACAACCACTTGGTGCAAGGTTTTCTGGTTAGAGAGGGCAAGTCCCGCAGCATGCGCATCCACGACCTTCCGGTATACGACTTGGACAAGGACAACATGGATCTGTTCATGCGTAAAAATCAGATTCTAACTATTTTGTTTCCAGATTATCAGACGGCTCGTCAGGAAGAGGTTTTTGTTTCTGCCTGTTTGGAAAAGGGCTTGGAAGTGATGGTTTCTCCACCCTTCGAGGGAGTGGACAATCCTGGGCAGATGCATTTCCAAATGAAACCCATCCAATTTGAGGATTTACTGGGTCGAGAAGAAATCCGCATAGACCTTGACCGCATTTCCGGACAGGTCAATAATAAAGTGATCTTGATTACCGGCGCTGCAGGTTCCATCGGCAGTGAGCTGGTTCGCCAATTGGCTGAGTTCAGCCCCAAATCGTTGGTGTTGTTTGACTTGGCCGAAACGCCCCTCCACAATCTTCGCTTGGAGTTGGAGTTGAGGTACCCTGAATTGATTTTCAACACCGTCATTGGTGACGTACGAAGCGTAAACCGGCTGGGATACGTATTTCGCAAATTCCATCCGCAGATAGTCTATCACGCGGCAGCGTACAAGCATGTGCCGATGATGGAGGAAAATCCGTGCGAAGCCATCTTGGTCAATGTGCTGGGTACCAAAAACCTGAGCAATTTCGCCGCTCAATACGACGTGGAACGTTTCGTAATGATTTCCACCGATAAGGCCGTGAATCCCACCAACGTGATGGGTGCTTCCAAACGCATGGCTGAAATCTATGTTCAAACGCTTGCAAAGGAATGTGCCCGAATGGGTAATCCAATTCAGTTCGTA
>Ga0302296_1000801_pt1 | contig 24640 bp, 15 predicted proteins | sample III_Fen_N3_1_FD_194546 | JGI IMG/M metagenome (GOLD analysis project Ga0302296, IMG submission 194546) | Peat permafrost microbial communities from Stordalen Mire near Abisko, Sweden - III_Fen_N3_1 | ecosystem: Environmental > Terrestrial > Soil > Wetlands > Permafrost | place: Sweden: Abisko...
CTGGAACCGTTCGTAAATTGACTAATCTAAGTAAAAAAGAAGTTACAAAAGCTGTATTAAACTTTGGAGGAAAACAAAGCGAATTGTGTTACGATGGTGGCGAAGAACGATTTGTAATGGAAATGATTCATCAAAGTAAGCAGTTTGCAAAATCATGTCTTTGGTTTTCATCGCTCATTTCAAAACAAGAAACACTCGATGCTATTTATTATGCTCTTGAAAAAGCAAATACGATTGAAATTAAAACATTAAATATGGGTCAAGGCAACAAAATTAGCAGAGTTGTAGCTTGGACATATTTCTCAAAAACAGAACGAGAACAATGGAGTGAAAAACGATGGCAATAGTAATACTTACTGGCGATATAAACCCATTAATAAGGACCGAATTCTAAAAAACACACATCGCACTTATTCGAAGCAAGTTCTGCGGTCGGCTCAGCCCATAGCCGACCGCCGAACTTGGGAGTAAATTCTTTGCAAAGTGAATTGGGAGATTTATTTTTGTTAGAAAAAATATTAGTTTTTCAAATATGCTTCCTGTCTTTCTTTTGTACTTATCATTTTCCGAACAGTACGAACAGTCCAAACATCTTTAATTAAAACTGCTGTTGCTTTAATCGTTACTTGAATTGGATATACTTTATTATCGTTCATTAAAGCTAGATATATTTTCCCCTTTAATGGTGATTTCATTTGCGAAGCCTCGGTAACAACATCGCCCATTTTAAAATAGGTAAATTTTTGATCGGTATTAAACAAACGTACGTTCGTAGTATCTTTCATAAACCAATACTTAACATTATCGTCACCTTGTACTTTATTGAAATACGAAACTCCTGTTAATGCTAAAGCTGCTAAAGGTCCATAGTCAGTAATGTGAGAAATAACTTTAGCGACACTTTGAATAAAGTTGTCGTTTGCCTTTACAAATTCTTGTTTGCCCTTTTCACCAATTCCAATATAAAATCCCCAAGCATGAGTGTTTTCTGGCAATGTAAAATCAACTATTTGAAAGTTTTTATTTCCATTTAAAGCATATTTCGATGATATTTGAATAGTACTTGAATATACTTCTTGAAAACTGGTGTCTTTCCTTAGAACCTTTTCTTGTTCGGTTTTATACGATGTATCGTTAACCGTTCGCCATAATACGTTCGAGTTAAAGCTTACGGTAGACGGTTTTGCAGGTATTCTTTGGATTTTTATTTTACAAACTCGTCCACCCATTGCAGTATTCGAAAATCGAAATTTATAAACAGCTGTTTGAGGAACTGTGATAATTTGATTCTCAATTTTAGAGGTTTTGTAGTCGGTAAATCGAGATGATGAAGGTAATTCCGAAATTTCAATTTCAGTTAGCTTTTTCCCATCAAGCTCTTCAAAATTAAAAACTAGTTTATCGCCTTGAGCAAAGCCATAATAAAATATTTGCTCACCATTCCAACCATCGAGTTTTATTGTTGTTTCAGCAATGTCTATTGGTGTTTGGCTCCAAATAAATAATGGGAAAGATAAAAATATTGCAAGTAAAATAGATTTCATGTTACTTTGTGAAAAGTTGGTTATAACGACTAATTTAAAAGCCCTTCGACAAGCTCAGGGTGACCATTGGCAAGACTTTTGTCATACTGAGCTTGTCGAAGTATTATTATATTTAGTCATTGAATCTCAATGCTTTTAATGAACATCAACCATTCAAATTAGTTTATATCTAAGATATTCTGTGTCTTATAAAATCAAAACTTATCCAAGATATTCAAACACAACAAACTCTTTAGCAACAGCTTCAAACTTCGCTTTAATTTTATCGTTGCAAAGATTTCCAATACTTCCTTCGTGTGTATGAACAACCGAACGCTCAGGCGAGAATTTGCCTTCGTTAATTTCGATTCCTACCTTTTTATATGCATCGCGGAAAGGCATCCCTTCTAGCACAAGTTTATTAACTTCTTCAACACTAAAAATGTAAATGTATTTATCGTCGTTGATAATGCCATCTTTAATTTTTATTTGCTCAAACATAACGCAAGCCAATTGTAGACAAGCTTTTATATCGGCAAAACATGGCATTAAAATTTCTTTTATTAATTGTAAATCACGATTATAGCCAAAAGGTAGATTTGTGGTGATATACGATATTTCGTTAGGTACGGCTTGCAAACGATTACATTTACCTCGAATCAATTCAAAAACATCGGGATTCTTTTTGTGAGGCATGATGCTTGAACCTGTTGTAAGATTATCGGGAAACGATACAAAACCAAAGTTTTGACTCATAAACAAGCACATTTCGTTTGCCATTTTAGCCAAAGTAGCTCCTATCGATGCAAGAGCATATGCTGTAATCTTTTCCGTTTTTCCTCTGCCCATTTGAGCATACATCACATTGTAATTCATCGACTCAAAGCCTAGTAAATCTGTTGTCATTTGACGGTTCAATGGAAATGATGAACCATAACCAGCTGCTGAACCAAGTGGGTTTTGATTGTTTATTTTATAAGCTGACAATAGTAGTTGAATATCGTCGGCAAGACTTTCGGCATAACATCCAAACCATAATCCAAACGACGATGGCATAGCAACTTGTAAATGCGTATAACCAGGAATAAGACTATCTTTAAACTTTTCGCTTTGAGCAATTAACAAATTAAACAATGATTTTACTTCGTCTAAAACAAGAGTTTGCTCTTTACGAATATACAGTTTCATATCAACCAAAACCTGATCGTTACGAGAACGTCCACTATGAACTTTTTTACCAGTATCGCCAAGTTTGCGAGTTAAAAGTAATTCAACCTGTGAGTGCACATCTTCAATACCTTCTTCAATAATAAAATCACCAGCTTTTACAATTTTCATTATTTCTTTTAGCTCGCGATGAATATCATCTTTCTCCTCTTTTGTAAGTAATCCGATAGTTTCGAGCATTGCTGTGTGAGCAAGATTTCCTAAAACATCAGCTTCTGCTAAATAAAGATCAAATTCTCGGTCACGACCTACGGTAAATGTTTCAATTATTGTGTCGGTTTTTGTGCCTTTATCCCAAAGTTTCATGTGCTTATATAATTATTTATAAACCCTTCGACAAGCTCAGGGTGACAGAATAAAAAAGGTTCGTCACGCTGAGACTGTTGAAGCATTTATTCTTAAATACTAAATTTCTTTTTAATCGTTTCGTGAGTAAATGATTTATGACCGCTTGCATAATCGGCAACAATGTGTCCATTTCCTTTAAGCAGCCATTTGTAAATCAATAAACCTTCAAGACCAACAGGTCCACGAGCATGGATTTTATTGGTACTAATGCCAACTTCTGCTCCAAGCCCATAACGGAAACCATCGCAAAAACGAGTACTTGCATTCCAGAACACATTTCCCGAATCGATTAAACTCATAAACTTAGCTACTGCAAGTTTGTCGCTTGTAACAATCGACTCGGTATGTTTCGAGCTATATTTATTAATGTGGGCAATTGCTTCATCGAGTGACGGAACTATTTTGATGGATAGCTTGTAATCCAAATATTCCAATTTCCAATCTTCTTCCGAAGCAAGTTTAACATCTATTATTGCTAAAGTCTTTTCACAGCCGAATAGCTCAACATTGTATTTATCGAGCGATGCTTTCACCTTTGGTAGGAATTCCTTTGCAATAGATTCATGAACAAGCAATGTTTCTGCAGCATTACAAACAGCAACATATTGACATTTAGAATCGGTTACAACATTAACTGCCATATCTAAGTCAGCATCTTTGTCTACATAAACATGACAAATTCCGTCGGCATGTCCAAGAACTGGAATGTTTGAATTATTCATTATATATTGTACAAATTCATTCGATCCACGTGGAATGATAAGATCGATAAATTTGTCGCATTTCAACATTTCGTTAACGTCGTTACGAGTTTCAATTAATTGAATCCAACCCTTAGGTATTCCTGCACTTTCTGTAGCTTTTGCAATTATGTCAGCCAATATTTTGTTTGTACAAACAGCTTCGCTTCCACCTTTAAGAATAACGGCATTCGAACTCTTTAAACAGAGCGATGATATTTGAACCAATGCATCGGGACGCGATTCGAAAATTACGCCTATTACGCCTATTGGACAGCTTACTTTAAAGAGTTCTAAATCTTTGTCAAGTTCTGTAGCTGTTAACGTTTCCCCAACAGGTTCAGCTAACATTATCAAACTATTGATTCCATCAACAGTTTCTTTAATTTTAGCAGCATCGTATTTAAGGCGTTTTAAAAGTGGTGTTCCAAGATTTTCTTTTTCACTTCTTTCAAGATCTTCTTTATTTGCTGCAACAATTGACGCTGTATTTGCAGTAAGAGCTTGTGCAATTGCTTTTAATGCATTGTTTTTTATCTGGGTATCAACAGCTGCAAGGCTTATTGACGCTTGTTTGGCTTCTGAGGCTAAAATGTGTATTTCCATTTTTGAGTATTAATTATTAAACAACATTTTCGGGTTGCAAAGTAAAAACTTAATTTATAAAATACGAATGAAATTTTGAGGAAATGTAAAATAAAAAAGGGTGATCCTAAAACCACCCTTTCCCATTTACAATTTAATGAAAAGTTTACTTATCGTTTGGGCTTTGGATGTTTTCAGTTTTACGATATACGTTCCAGGTCTATAATCCGAAACATTTATTAACACAGAACTATTATCGGTTATAATTTGTTCCATTTTTTGTCCTGAAATACTGTAGATACCAATTTCTGAAATATTCTCAGATTTTACAGTAATCGACTCTGTAGCAACATTTGGATAGACATTCATAGAATTTGAAGATAATACACGACTTGCCATTGCAATTTTATTATCTAATAAATTATATGCATTTCCTTCAGATGATAAAATTAAGACATCGTTAAATGTTAATGCTAAAGTAGCTGTTTCGGGAATAACTTCTTCGGTTGTTATAATTATAGCTTTATTATTTGTTGGGTCAATTTTAACTGTTTTAATTGTTAATGAACCAGCATCGGCCTTTTGTTTGCCAGTTGAATCAAATTGAAGATTTAAGTTTTTAGCTATTTCATCAATATCTGTAATTTCTTTTTCAAAAACGATTTTAATGCTATTACTATCAATTATTTCAATTTTAGAGTAATTCTGATATTGGAAATTACTAGCAGAAATAACTGGCAGATATATAAGCTCTTTAATCGAATCTTTATCTATTGTGTTATTAAACACATTAATCACAAAATATTCTTGGAACTTAGTACCATCCAAAGAATGAACAAAACATTTTGTATATCCTGTAGCAATTGTTTTAAACCATCCACCTACTCCTGGTTCAATTATACCGTTTGATACCCAATCGATAGTCAAAAATTCTGGTGAAATATTTAAATTTAAATAACTATAAATATTAGCTGTATCTCCAAGTGTTAAATATATTGATTGATAACCTGGTTTAGCAATAATAAAAGTATTTGTATCAATTGGTGTTGTAGAAACGGTATCATAAACATATACAATCCATTGTTCTTGTATATTACCAACTACATCGGATGCGATTATACTGTTTTCGCCGACATATTTAGCTACAAAATCATATTTCCCTGACGATTTTATTCCTGCAATTTTGTCAACATAGATTAAATTACTGTTAGTATCATTTGTAAATGTATATTTTTCACCAAGGGCAAGTTTTAAATATTGAACAGAATATCCAGGATCAACAACTGTAGTATCAGATATAGAAGTAGTATCACCAACATATATTATATATTTTGACAATGTTGTACCATTTGATAATTGTAAAGCAACAATCGATTCGCCAGACTTTATTCCAACAACATTTCCATTATTGTCAATAGAAGCAACCTCAGGATTTGAAGAGATCCATGAATAAGGCAATGCAATCATTACGCTTGGTTGAATATTAATTTTTTCACCAACCAAAAGTTTGTAATACGGGTCTGGTTGAACAATTGGGTCAGTTACAATATTTGAATCTAGCGTACTATCAACATTCGATTTAAAACATTTAACCTCCCATTTTGAAAGAGTAGAACCATCGCTTGCTGTTGCATATACTACGGCTAATCCTTCATTAACACCAATAACTATTCCCACAGGGTTAACTATAATAATACTAGCATCTGATGTTGACCAAACTATTTGTTTGGAATCAAAGGAATTATTAATTTGAACTGAATCTCCGATGCCAACATAATAAATCGATTTAGTTGTTCCTGAAGGTGATGTAGTTTCTGTTCCTACTAATTCTCCAGCCTTAGCATTAAACACTAAAAACAGTAAAAATGCAACTCCAATTGTTTGTATAAATTTCGATTTCATAGGTCCTACATTTTAAATTAATAAAGGAAACTCATAACAAATATATGTCGAAAAATGTTGATTTGCAAGCGTTTGTTAAAGTTTTTAACAATAACAGCCATTAAATTGTTAATAACCCTCAACAATTAACATCAACAATTCAAATAAAACAAAAGGCAGAATTTATTATTATTTCAACGAAAAAGATGATTTAACGTATTGAATTTCAACAACATTTACTTTATTACATAATATTCAATCTATTATCTTGATTTTCAAAATAGATTTCTTGTCTAATTATCATTTTTTAAACTTCTAATGTAATAGTTAATTCTATTTTTAGGAATTATAAATGATATAACACTTTGAAATAACTTCAAATTTTCAAGTACAATTTAAATATTTAACTTATTATAATTCAATAAGTAGTCAGTTATGTAATTCTCGGCACCACATTTCGTCAAAACATAAAATGAATTACTTATGAGTAGTGTAATTGTATATAAAGCTGATAGTCGTGGTAAAGCAAATCATGGATGGCTTAAAAGTCATCATACATTTAGTTTTGCAGGCTATTTTGATCCAAACCGTATGCACTTTGGTGAATTACGAGTTTTAAATGATGATGAAATTGAAGGTGGAACAGGATTTCCAACTCATCCTCACGACAATATGGAAATAATAACCATTGTTCTTGAAGGTGCAATTGAACATAAAGATAGCATGGGACATTCCGAAATTCTAAAGAAAGGCGAAGTGCAAGTTATGAGTGCTGGAACTGGAATTTTACATAGTGAGTATAATGCGAGTAAAACAGATTTGTTAAGTCTTTTTCAAATATGGATTTTCCCAGAATCTCAAAATGCAAAACCTCGATATGCTCAAAATGCTTATGATGTTGAGAAAACCAAAAACAGGTTTCACGAAATTGTAACACCCAATGATGGCAAAAATCCTTTATGGATTAATCAATATGCATGGTTGAGTTTAGGGGATTTCGACAGCGAACAAAAGTTAGAATATCGTCTTAAACGTTGTGGAAATGGTTTATATGCAATGGTTGTGGAAGGTGAATGTGAAATTGCTGGTCAAATACTTTCTAGTCGAGATGCTATAGGAATTTGGGAATGTTTAACCGTTTCAATTTCAATTACTAAACCTAATACTCGGATTTTATTAATTGATGTGCCAATGGAATAAGTAATCTTTAAATATTTTATATCAAGGTTAATTGGGTCGTTTTGGACAATTTCGATAAACGTTATTGTCGTCCAAAATACTTCAATACAACTTCAGCCTTTGCTTTACCAATAACTCTACCCAATTCATCTGTTTGAGCATTTTTAATATTATCTATTGATTTAAAATGTGCTAATAACGCATCGGCAGTTTTGTTACCTATCCCTTCTATACTATGTAGTTCACTAACTATAAAAGCTTTCGATCGCTTATTGCGATGATGTGTAATTCCAAATCGATGGGCTTCATCTCTTAATCGTTGAATTACCTTTAGCGATTCACTATTTTTATCAAGATAAAGTGGAATTGGGTCGCCAGGTTTAAATATTTCTTCCAATCGTTTTGCAATGCTTATGAGCATCACTCTTGGAAATAATTGAAGTTCTTCAAAAATGTTGATTGCCGAATGTAATTGACCTTTTCCTCCATCAATAACCACTAGATCGGGCAAAGGTTGGTTTTCGGCTAAAAGTCTTGAATATCTTCGTCGAAGCACTTCTTCCATCGATGCAAAATCATCTGGCCCTTCTACTGTTTTTATATTAAAATGTCGATAATCTTTTTTGCTTGGTTTTCCATCTTTAAAAACCACACAAGCTGCTACAGCATTTGTTCCTTGAAGGTTTGAATTATCGAAACACTCAATATGTTTTGGATGTCGTTCAAGGTTTAAGTCGCGTTTCATGGTTTCCATTATGCGTGTGGTATGCATTTCGGGATCAACCTTGCTCATTTGTTTTACCTTTTCGAGTCTGAAATATTTTAAATTTCGTTCCGAGAGTTCTATTAAACTAACCTTGTCGCCTCGTTGAGGAACCGTGAATTTCACATTAGATAGTTCAATATCTATGGGGAAAGGAATTAATATTTCACGAGCATCGCTAAATATTTTCTGACGAATTTCGCCAATTGCTATTTCCAATAGTTCTTCCTTTGTTTCGTCTAAACGTTTTTTGATTTCAACAGTATGGCTTTGAATTATTGCTCCATTAGCTACTTTTAGGAAATTTACATACGCAACACCAATATCATCAAGTATTGTAAATACATCAACATTATGAATATCAGGATTAACTACCGTCGATTTGCTTCGATAGTTTTCCAAATGTTCAAGTTTTTCTTTAACATGATGTGCTTCTTCGTATCGTAATTCCGATGCTAATTGCATCATCGAAGCTTTGAGGTGATTAATTACCTGAACTATATTTCCTTTTAGAATATTTTTAACATCTGCAATCGTTTGGGCATAATCGGCTTCGGTTTGTTTTCCTTCGCAAGCTCCCTTACAGTTCCCAATATGATTTTCCAAACAAACACCATATTTCCCTTTTGCAATTTGATCTTGGGATAGATTGAGACTGCATGTGCGAATTTGATAAATCTGACGAACAAAATCAAGTAAGGTGCGAACCATTTTAACCGAAGCATAAGGACCAAACCATGTAGAACCATCGTTTGTATGTTGTCGAGTTAAAATAACACGTGGGAAAGCTTCATTTTTTATGCAAATCCAAGGATAGGTTTTATCATCCTTGAGCATTACATTATATCGTGGTTGATATTTTTTAATTAGGGTATTTTCAAGCAATAATGCTTCTTCCTGCGTGTCAACTACAATATATTTTAGATCGGCAATTTTCGAAACCAGCATATTGGTTTTCGCACTATCGTGATCTTTATTGAAATATGATGAAACACGTTTCTTAAGGCTTTTAGCCTTGCCAACATATATTATCTTTCCTTCCGTATTAAAATATTGATAAACACCAGGCTTTTCGGGAAGCAGTGCTACCAAGTTTTTAATGTGTTCGGTATTTTCTGAACTTTTAGCCATTAAACAAAAACCAAATTATACTTGGTCGATATTATAATGTAGTCCAACATTCTTGCGACGTGCTTCAGCCCATTTTATAATGAGATAGGCAACATTAATCGCATTTCGCAGTTCGCACAACGGACGTGAAACAGTTGTTCTTTTGTATAAATCCTCCGTTTCACGGTAAATAATATCTAGGCGATAAAGTGCACGTTTCAATCGTAAATCGGAGCGAACAATGCCAACATAATAACTCATTATCTGTTGCATTTCTTTCCAGTTTTGAGTTATCAAAACCATTTCTTCGGGATAGGTTGTTCCTTCGTCGTTCCAATCGGGAATACCTTGTTTTATTTCTATTTTGTCTATCCTTTTAATTGAATCGTCTGACGAGCGTGCTGAAAAAACCACAGCCTCAAGCAAAGAGTTCGATGCCAAACGGTTCGCACCATGTAATCCAGTACAAGCAGCCTCGCCACCAGCATACAGATTATTTATTGATGAACGTCCAAATTTATCAACCTTAATTCCACCGCATAAAAAATGAGCAGCAGGAACAACAGGAATCCATTCGTTTGTTAAATCAATTCCAAGACTTTTACATTTCTGTGAAATTTTGGGGAAATGTTCTTCAAATGAATCATAATCTAAATGCGAACAGTCAAGATATACATGATCGATTCCTTGATTTTTCATCTCTTTGTCAATGGCACGAGCAACAATGTCACGTGGTGCTAGCGAACCACGTTTATCGTATTTCTCCATAAATGATACCCCGTTAGCATCACGCAAAATAGCCCCAAATCCTCTAACAGCTTCTGAAATAAGAAACGAAGGTTTATCGCCAGGATTATATAATGAGGTAGGATGAAACTGAACAAATTCCATATCGGCAACTGTTCCTTTGGCACGATATACCATCGCTACACCATCGCCAGTTGCAATTTCGGGATTGGTGGTTGTTTGATAAATATTACATGCACCACCAGTAGCCATGAATGTTATTTTTGCAAGAAATTTATGAATCTCACTTGTCGATTCGTCAAAAACAAATGCTCCATAACATTCAATGTCATCATGTTGTCGATTAATAAATTCACCCAAATGATGTTGTGTTATGATTTCAAGAGCAAAATAATTTTCAAGTATTTCAATATTTGGGTGATTGCGAGCTTGAGCTATTAAAGCTCGTTCAATTTCCCAACCCGACGAATCTTTATGGTGAAGAATTCTATGTGCCGAATGTCCACCTTCGCGAGCTAAGTCAAATGCTCCTTCGGGCGTTTTGTCAAATTCAGCTCCCCAAGCAATCAATTGTTCCAATTGCTTTTTAGCTTCGGTAACAACAATTTTTACGGTTTCTTTATTACACAATCCAACGCCACAATCAAGAGTATCTTGAATATGTTTTTCTAAGTCCGATTTATCGTACAAAACACCCGCAATTCCACCTTGAGCCATTGCTGTGTTTGTTTCATCAATTCTCGATTTGCTTACAACACAAACTTTGCCATGTTCAGCCACTCGAAGTGCGTAACTCAATCCGGCAAGTCCCGAACCTATTACTAAAAAATCATATTCTTTTGTCATGATCTACTTTTTACCGTTTTGTGTTTCAGCAATTAATTATGGAACATAAACTTCTAATATCTCAGCTTTCCCTTTTGGTATTAATTGCAAGATATTGAGCTTTGCTGGAATTAAAACCGTTTGCCCTTTTGTGATGTCTAATATTTTACCTTCGTAATTAATCGAAAAACTACCATCTAAACACATATAGATAACAAATGAATCGAGCAACGAATAGTCTTTGTCGAATGCTTTATCAAAGTCTAAACGGTTAACAGTGAAATATTCGCAGTTGGCAACTGTCGATGGTTCATTGATGTTCTTTGCAAATAACGAACGATAATCGCTTTTCGACGAATAATCTAAAGCATCCAATGCCATGTCTACATGCAATTCGCGTGCTTGTCCATCGGCATCTTTCCTATCCCAATCGTAAATTCTATATGTTATATCACTTGTTTGTTGAATTTCGGCAATTAATAAACCTTTTCCACCTCCATGAACAAGGCCTGCGGGAATAAAATATGCTTCGCCCGATTGTGCCTTTGGTGTATTAAATAATTCAGGTAATCTGTTTGTTACAGCATATTCAATAAAAACATCACGGTCAATTGGTCTATTAAAACCAACTGCAAGATCTGCATCTTTATCGGCTTGAACAATATACCACATTTCGGTTTTACCAGCTGAATTATGACGTTTCTCAGCTAATTCATCGTTTGGATGAACCTGTAATGACAGTAAATCATTAACATCCAAAAATTTTATTAAAAGTGGAAATTCATGGTCGTAACGGTCAAGCACTTTTGTACCAACCAAGTCGTCCATATAAATATCAATTAGTTCATTTAATGTATTCCCAGCAAGTTCTCCGTTTGCAACAACCGAACAATCACTTTCAATTCCCGATATTTCCCAACTTTCGCCACATAATTCATCAATGGCATCTTGTTTTCCTAAAATGGTTTTAAACTTATTTCCACCCCAAATTTTATGTTTAAATATTGGAGTAAACGTCAATGGATAAAGATTCGACATATTTTTAAATATAATTTGCAAAATTTATAATCGCTATTGTAGCGTATTTATTCTATATACAAAGGAACTAAAGTTTTTGAAAAATCTAAACTCTTTTCGCTTAAATCGAAGTGTAATAAGATATTTTAAATTATAAAAAGTTTTTTTTCGTAACTTTGTGGGGTTTATAAATTAATAAAACAATTTTTAAAAGTATGAGAGTTGCTATCGTTGGTGCCAGCGGAGCTGTTGGCCAAGAGTTTTTGAAAATCTTAGAGCAGAAAAATCTGCCTATCGATGAGTTAGTATTGTTTGGATCGAGCCGTAGTGCTGGAGCTGAGTACACATTCAAAGGAAAGACACTAACGGTAAAAGAACTTAAGCAAAACGACGATTTTAAAGGTATTGATGTCGCTCTTACATCTGCAGGTGCAAGCATTTCGAAAGATTATGCCGACACTATTACAAAATATGGTGCTGTTATGATTGATAATTCAAGTGCATTCCGCATGGAAGCTGATATTCCATTGGTTGTGCCTGAAGTAAATCCAGAGGATGCTAAAAATATGCCTCGTCGTATTATTGCTAATCCTAACTGTACAACTATTCAAATGGTTGTTGCATTAAAACCAATTGAAAAATTATCGCATATTAAACGAATTCATGTTGCGACTTATCAAGCTGCTTCGGGAGCTGGAGCTGCTGCTATGGATGAGTTTTTCGAACAAACAAAACAAGCTGTTGCTGGCGAAGATGTAACTGTTACTAAATTTGCTCATCAATTAGCTTTCAATCTTATTCCTCAAGTAGATGTATTCCTTGATAATGCATATACTAAAGAGGAAATGAAAATGTATCACGAAACTCGCAAAATCATGCATTCGGATATAGAAGTAAGTGCTACTTGTGTTCGAGTTCCTGTTATGCGTGCTCATTCCGAGGCTCTTTGGATTGAAACTGAACGTGAATTATCGCTTGATGAAGTACGTGATGCATTCACTAAAGCCGAAGGACTTGTATTAGTTGATGATCCTGCAAACAAAAAATATCCAATGCCTTTATTTGTTGCCGATCAAGATCCAGTTTATGTTGGTCGTCTTAAAAAAGATCTTACAAATCCGAAAGGATTAGCTTTCTGGTGTGTTGGCGATCAAATCCGTAAAGGTGCAGCTTTAAATGCTGTTCAAATCATGGAATACCTTATGAAAGAAGGAGTGGTTAAATAATCTACTCAATTTCAATACAAACAAAAAAGCATGTTATCTTTCGGTAACATGCTTTTTTATTTTTGCGTTTCAAATAATAAACCCCGAGGGTTTTGAAAACCCTCGGGGTTTATTATTTATATTATTTTGTTATAATAATTTTATCCTGATAAATTGTTTCACCGTTATTGGTAGCGACAACAAAATAACAACCTGATGCAATAGACCCAATCGAAATTGATCCATTATCTACGTTTGTTGAAATTATTCTTTTGCCTAATATGTCAAAGACAGTAATTGTTGCAGTAGATGGGAGATCTGATACTAATTGATTTCCCGAAACATAAACTTTATATGTATTAAAGACAAGAGCTTCCCCAACAATAGTTGAAGCATTATATAGCGTTTTAGTAAACAAAGCAAGAGTACTACCATTTTTTGTTTCAATATTTTCATCAGTTAAACGTAAAACAACACTTTGTTTTTTGAAAATAGTATCGCTTAATTTAAAGTTTAATGTGATTTTATTAATTGATATAGACGCTATTTTAATAGGTTTTCCATTAGCAGTTATTGTAAAACTATTTGGATCGGGTACTGCTTTAACAAAAGCATTAAAATCTACACTTAAACTTTGACCTTTTGAACCAACACTTGCATTTGTAACTACTCCTTTCGGAAGGTGATCACCATATTGGATATCAATATAATCGAAATTAACTGGATCTGCCATATCAGTTATTTCAATTGAATGATTCCCTTTTGTAAGGTTTTTCAAAAAACCATATTCAAGAAAGCTATCGATAGTTACTGTCTGAGGAATTGCAATTGTATCAATGTCAGTTGAATCGATTTTAACTATGATTGAAGTATTTCCACTTGCATATTTAATATTAAATGAGAATATAGTATCTTTTGTAGTAGTTATCCTATATGCAATTTTACTACCTGTATTAAACTGTAAATATTTTCCATTCGAAGCAGTTGCTTCCGTTTTAATTGAAGTTGCACCAACTGAATAATATAAAATTTCATTTTCTAATTTTGCAGGTATAGTTATTCTTGCTGGTGGCATTGCTTGAACATTTTCCAATATATTTGAAAACGACTCCAAATATGAACCATCATTAGCTTTAATATAGCCATTATCGAGATACCATATTTTAGCCACATCATTATATTCAATTTTTTTATTTAATGCTAATGAAGCAACAGCTCCCGTTACATATGTTTTAAATGAAACCATTGTATCATTTATGCTTACTTTTATTTTGCTTAAATCAATTGTAGACGTCAAAAGTTTATTAAATTGAAGTTTTATTCCTAAACCTTGATTAATCATCTCAGACGTATTTACTGCAAAAGAATATTTTGGACCATTATTAACTATTGGATATTCATCACTAATCTTTAAAGATATAGCATCTTTAAAAGTCACACCATAAAAAATTCCTTTAAGCGAATCCAAAACAGTTAATCGTTTCTTTAAAACAATTATTAAACTATCATTATGAGTATTTACTAAATCAACAGCTAAAATATCCTTTTGATTTTTAACAATAATATCAATCGGTTGTGCTGAAATTATTGCTTTTGAAAATACACATTGGATAGTTTTGCCATCTGCTAATAATACAGCACTGATTACAGTTGGTTTCGATCCTTTTAACATATTAATTATTGAATACGATGTTAACCCCTCTAATAAAACATTAGAATTATCATGAAGTACTTTTTTATACGATAAAATCAAGTTAGTATCTTGAACTTGAATTGCATCCTTTAATGTTATAATAATTGAATCATTACTTACAGAAACAGCTTCAATTGCATTTTTATTTACGCCATTATTAACAATAAAGCTATCAATATTCAATACTTCATTTTTAATTGGCAAACTAAATACAATAGTAATCTTCTTAGCATTTACGGTATCTGTTTCAACTTTTGTAATAACTGGAACAATATAAGGTTCAAAAACAAAATGTAGAGCTGAGTATGCAGGAAGAGTATAATTGCAATTTTTATAATTTGAAATACTTTTAATAGAATCGCGTTTAGAAATTGTTGCAGAAATACTATCGAAACCATAAACGACAGCATTTTTATAAAATGCATCTTCGAAATTAAACGTTGATTTAGTTGATGTAGCCATTTTATTAACAATAATCATATGCATTTTACCTTTATCATCAATACTAGCAAAAGCAGATAATGTATCATTTGAACTTGTTAGAGCTCTTACAGATGTTTTGCCAAAAGAAGAATATTTTCCGTCATAATTATTATATAAATCAAATGCGGCTTTTGAATATGATTGAAACATTGCTGTTCCACTTGCATACCATTTTGTAGCAAAATAAACACCTTCTCTTCCATAAACTCCTAAAACATCAGCTAAAGCTAAACCACCCGAAAAATGATTTTCTGAGCCATAACGATATTCAGTAATTGCGATTTTAGTTCCAGGAAAATGAGAATTTATTGATGATTTTAATTTATTGATTAATTGAATAGCCTTTGTACCATTTTCAAAACCACTTTTTTCTACGTACGAAGGATCCCACATCGATCGAGGATTTTGCAATCTCGTTTTGATTGCGTCTTTTGTAATTGGCTCTGCTCCACCTTTAGTATTAACAATTTTAATTCCATCAGCTCCCGATGCCTCAGGATACCAGTGAATATCAACAACATCAACTAATCTTTTCCCATTTTTATTTGACAAAACTCGCATAGTATCTAAATACATTGACACAAACCATTCGTCATTATATCTAGCTGAATAAATATTATTCCATAAAATATCATTGTTATTAAAATTTTTGCATGCATACCAATTCCCAAGAGCTGGTCCAAAAACTAATGCTGAAGAATCAACAGATTTTATTGCAAGAGAAGTTTGTAGAGTTTTATCAATTAAAGATGCGATTTTTTGAGGTGACTTTTGAGCCTTAGGATGACTTTCGTACCAAAGATCAGGTTCATTATCTATACTATAAGCATTTATTCCTCCTTTATTTGCAGTTCCATGCATAGTTTTTAAATAATTAACATATTCATCAATATATACAAAACTATCAGCAACATTAGGAATCAATGATAATGGCTCATTTTTAAACGCAGCAACCTTAAACCAATATTTACTAGGTGCAGCTAGAGTTACAGTTCCAGAAAGTCCAGCCACATAACCTTGAGCTTGAACTGTTGTTAAAAAAAATTGATTAAAATTTCTTGCAAGATTATGACCATAGGTAACAGCTAAACTATATCCTGTTTCAGTTGTAGGAATACCCGTAGACAAATAAGAATCGGATAAATTACCATAATCAACACCCGAATTCGACAATCCTGATTCCCAATTATATGCTGTCCAACGATTACCACCTTGTCTTATTGCATAAATTGAGCTGTCGGAATAACTACCGTTTACACCATATATATACGGGCTAATTAAATGACAATCCGATTTGGTTGTAATATTTATTTTAGTAGATTGAGCAAAAGTGTTTCTACTAATTAATTGAAATAACAGAATACATAAGAAACTAATTGTCCACGTGCACTTCGGTATAAATTCAAATTTCCTTTTCATAATTTTTAATGATTTTTATAACTAGATTTTACAAAAATACTAAATATTAAGATATTAAAACAAAAGCATGTTTATAATTTCAAATAGCATTAAAATTTTATTATGCTTTATTCATTTTCAATTAATTCCAGATATAGTAATCGATTTTATTAAAGAAATTAAATCTGTTTAAAAGAATAATTCAAAAATATTAATTAAGCTATAAACAACAATATAACAAAACATAAATTATTTTTAAGCAAAAACATTTGCTTTTAAAGTAAAAAGTATTTTACTTTGTTCTCAAGTTCATAATTTAAAATAAATGTTTAACTAATAAATTGAAAACTCTATGAAAAAAATTTTACTAACCGTTGCTGGTTCTATGTTAGGAATAGCAATGTTTGCTCAAACTCCAAAGCAAGACTCAATTAAAGCAGTAGTTGCTTCTTGGAAAGCTGCATTCCGTGCAACAAAAAATGTTGAATTATTAACATTAAATTACCTTGACTCTACAATTGCTCCAACGTTAACAGCTTCTGGAACTATCATCAACAAAACGTTTGAACCACAAGGTGGAGCTGCTACTACATTAAAAACGTATTGGGACGTTACAGAAAAAGCATTAAGATTAGATCACGATTGGTCTGCTAACACAGGTAAAGCAGGTACTTTTGCTAACTGGGGTGATTATTTATTTAACTATTGGATTACAAAACAAACAAAAGACGCTACAAAATTCAATCCTTTCTACAACTCAACTGCTTGGAAAGCTAAAGCTGTAGCTGATAGAGATTCAGTTATTGGTGTAACTCTTGACTTAACTGATTCTGCTCAACGTGTTATTAAAGTTGAATACAAATTAGTTGGATTAGATCCTAAAGATAGCGCTGACATGCGTATGGACTTAATTGATGTTAATGGACGTTCTACAGGTGGTCACTCTGCAAAAAGAATTATTGGTGGTACTACCCTTCCTAACGATGGTCAATATCACACAGCTACATTCTATTGGAATGCTCAAAAAGATTGGGCTCTCATAGAAACCGGCGGATTCCAAGGTTCTGGTGATGCTGCATTAAATGATGCTGCTCAACAATCTTTCTCTGATGGTTATGATGCTACTTGGTTTTCTTGTGCAAATGGTCGTGGATATGGCTTAAGTGCTGCTCCTGCAGAAGCAGGATTATACGGATTTATCCCTAATGGTAGCTTAGTTCCAAAACCAGCAAAAGATGGCAACTCTCCATTTACTGGCGATAAATATGATATCGATTTAGATGCTAAAAACATTGCTGGTTTCAAAATCATCATCAACGATGGTCCATCAGTAGGTTACCATGACTTAAAATTCTCTATTTTAATCAAATCAATTACAATTGGTAATGAAGCTAGTAGTAATGATATTACTATTGATGCTCCTATTGTAAATAAAGACGTTGTTGCTAATTACACTAAAGTTGGTTCAGTTTATTCTTATGACGGAACAGCTACAGTTGTTAATGCTTTAGGACAAGTTGTAATTCCTGCTACTACAGGTTCAATCGATGTTCAAAACTTAACTTCAGGTATATACTTCATCATTGTAAATGGTGTTGCTGCTGAAATCGTAAAATAATTTCAACATCTCATATAATATTAAAGCCGGGTTTATCCCGGCTTTTTTTGTTTTATAGTGTTAACATTTTACACTTACATCCATTAAATATATACTTTTATAATTTACAATAAACTGATTTTATTTTTCCATACGACAACAATCAAGAACTTTAAAAAGTATTCACATTGACTAATAAATTATTGGAAATAGTATTTAAAAAATAAAAGCGAAAGTATAGAAACTCAGAACAATTATTTAATTTCATTCTTTAATATAGCTCATAATAAGAATAGCTCATCGAGAAATCAATGAGCTATTCCTTTAAAACTTTATTCCTTAAAGACTACAATTCAATAAAATTCTGCAAAATTTTAGCTCCTGTTTCTCCGCTTTTTTCAGGATGAAACTGGAATGCAAAAAAATTATCCTTTTGTAAACCTGCACTAAAGGGGAGAATATAATTGCAAGTTGTAGCTGTTTCCGCACATTGTTCAACATAATAACTATGAACAAAATACATAAAACTATTATTATCAATTCCTTTTAATAATGGACTTTTAAATTCTGAGATCTGATTCCATCCCATATGAGGGACTTTATCTTGAGCTGGAAATTTCATTACTTTCGCCGAAAATATACTTAAACAATCAGTATCACCTTCTTCACTATGTGAACCCATAAGTTGCATACCCAAACATATACCCAAGAATGGCTGTTTAAGATCTTTTAAGACACTATCAAGTCCTCTTTGACGCAAATATCGCATTGCAGTACTTGCCTCTCCCACTCCAGGAAATATAACCTTATCGGCAGTCATTAAAATAGAAGCATCGTCAGTAACTATTGGATCAATACCTATCCTATTCAATGCATACGAAACCGACATTATATTACCGGCATTATATTTTACAATTGCAACTTTCACTTTTATAATTAATTAGTATATTGTCTCAATTTGTATCTTTAACTATCCCCTAATTTGCTTAACAAATAAGGCAACAGCATCTTTTATATTACTTTCCTTTTCAAGGGCTTTTATAAATCCACTCCCAACAATTGCACCACAAGTATGCTCACATACTTGTTTAAATGTATCATTATTTGAAATACCAAAACCAACTATTAAAGGATTCTTTAGATTCATTGATGCTACTCTTTTGAAATAGTCAACTTGTGATTCTTCAAAAATATTTTTTTGCCCTGTTGTAGATGACGAAGAAACTAAATATATAAATGAATTTGATTCACCATCAATTTGCTTAATTCTATCATCCGATGTCATTGGAGAAATCAACAAAACATTTTCAAGACCATATTTTTGCATTACAGGCTTAAAATCTTTTGTATATTCAGGTAAAGGCAAATCAGGTAAAATAAGTGCATCTATTCCAATTTCATTGCATTTTTCACAAAATGCTTCAATACCATATTGTAAAACAGGATTAACATATCCCATCAAAATCAGTGGAATAGAAACTTCTTTTCTTATTTCTTCTAGCTGAGTAAATAGAGTTGAAATTGACATTCCATTTTTCAATGCAATACTACTGCTATTCTGAATAACAGGGCCATCGGCAAGAGGATCGGAAAAAGGCATACCTATTTCAATCATATCAATACCTGCAGAAACTAATTCTTTAATAATTGTTCTTATTGAATTCAACTCAGGATAACCGGCAGTAAAATATACCGATAATATATCATTTTGTTTTTTAGCAAATAAGCTATGTATACGATTCATTATATTCAGTTTTTTCTATGCGAACTTTTCCATATTCTTAATATAGGTATCCATATCTTTGTCACCTCTACCCGAAATATTTACAATCACAACATCATTTTCATTAAACTGCATTTTTGGTAATGCGGCCAATGCATGAGCCGATTCAATAGCTGGAATGATTCCTTCCATTCTTGTTAATTCAAAAGCAGCAGCAAGAGCTTCATCATCGGTAGCATGCAACACAATAGTACGTCCAGTAGCATGCAAATGGGCATGAGCTGGTCCAATTCCAGGATAGTCTAAACCGGCCGAAATTGAATATGGTTCAATAATTTGACCATCATCTGTTTGCATTAATTTAGTTCTTGCTCCTTGTATAACACCATCAGTTCCTTTTGCAATTGATGCAGCAGTTTCACCTGAATCAACACCAAGACCAGCAGCTTCAACGGCAACTAATTTTACAGACTCATCATCAATATAATTATAAAATGCCCCCATGGCATTACTTCCACCACCAACGCATGCAATAACATAATTAGGTAATTCACTTCCTGTATATTCTTTTATTTGCCAACGCATTTCTTCACTAATTACAGCTTGGAAACGTGCAACCATGTCGGGATAAGGATGTGGACCAACAACCGATCCTAAAAGATAATGTGTTTCTTCGGGATTATTAATCCAATCGCGAAAAGCTTCATTTCCAGCATCCTTTAATGTTCTATTTCCACTCATTGCAGGAATAACTTTTGCTCCAAGCATTTTCATTCGTAAAACATTGGGCATTTGACGATTCACATCTGTTTCACCCATATGAATAGTACAAGCCATTCCCATTAGTGCACAAACGGTTGCTGTCGCAACACCATGTTGTCCAGCACCAGTTTCAGCAATTACTCGTTTTTTACCTAGAGCTTTAGCAAGTAATATTTGTCCAATAGTATTATTTACTTTATGCGATCCAGTATGATTCAAATCTTCTCGTTTTAAGAAGATTTTAGTCTTATATTTTTCAGATAAACGAGAAGCAAATGTTAACGGCGAAGGGCGACCAACATAATTCTTCAATAAACTTCGAAATTCTTTTTGGAACGATTCTGATTCTATAATCTGAACGTAATTATCTGTTAATTCTTTAATATTAGGATAGAGCATTTCAGGAATATAGGCACCACCAAATTCACCATAATATCCCTTTTCATCTATTGAATACTTACTCATTACAATTATTACATTAAATATCAATTACATACACAATTAGCATTGCATACACAAAGTTACATAAAAAAAATTAGTCATTTGGCTTTAAAAGGAAAAGAAGAACAAAAGAATTATAGTTTTGATATTACCTTACAATGTATTAAGCAAAGGTTTATTTTTATCAACCATTTTCTTTTTACCACGACCAAATACAAGGTTCACTCCCCAGCGCATACTCCAATAACGAGATTTTTCTGGCGAAATAGCAGTACCAATAAGATTATCGTATACAGCAAACCACTGCATTGCTTTAATACGAATTGTATAACCTACACCAAAATTCATAAAACTTTTCTTGTAATATGATCCTGATAAGGTAAAAGTTCCCCAACGAAATGGTTTCATATTTAAAGAATAAGTTGCTGAATATTCATAATTGAAAGGATATTTTTCAATACGACCCAAAAGTCCTATTGCGATTTTTTTAGTTAATTTATAATTTCCGCCAAAGAATATTTTAGTATTAAGAGATGTTCTATATGAATTTTGAGAATATTTCGCTTTATATTTATCCTTAAAATCATTAGAAACAGAGTCAACACTTATGTGATCAACATCATTAATCGGAATTCCATTATAGGTATATTTTCCTGTCAAATCATAATTATGAACATTACTTGTCCAATGTATAAAACCAAAATCAATAACACTTGCATACAAGGTCAATTCACTATTCCAGTCTTTCATTAATCCAAAGTCAATTCCCCAACCAAAATTCTTTAATTTAAGGATATCACTAGCTGAAAGATTACTTCTTGTTTTTATAGAATTAGGAAGATTATTTGTATCATTTTTAATATCAACTAAAGGTATACTAGCATTTATAAGCATTTTTGTTTCTGTCTCAACAGGCATTGGAGCATAATTCGGATCTGAATTTACTACTTGAGCATCAGTTTTCCAATTAGTTGTCATCTTTAGAGATGAGTTGGCAGTACTAATATTCGCAACACCAAATATAGCTTTTACACGTAGCCCTACTCTAAAGTATCGACTAAATTGTCTATTAAAACCAATCGAAGCTTCTTCATATTGTGTAGTATTTAAACCTAAGCCATCAAATATTCCAGTTTCACGAGTTGAATCTATATTTCCTTTAAATGGCATAACAAACAATTCTTTGGGTAAGCTTAAATTGTAATTATATTTACTCATCACACTTAAATTCCAATAGTTTTTACCCTGTTTGAAGCCAAGATTTAACCATTCTAACGAAATATTATTCGAAAAATTAATTATAGGACTTAGTTTTTTTGCAAATGCAGCTTGCGATTCTTGATTATAAGCGAATGTTGTTGTAGGTTTATTGTTTTTATAAATTATTATATCATTCAAACCAAACGGTGTTGAAACATCCATATACATAGGAACATGTACAAATGGAGGATCGAACATTGGAACAATATAAGAAGGTATAATTAGACCACTTAACCACCATTTACAATCAGGATGACTTGCTGGATTCAAGTACTGTGATTGTGGCACTCTTTCCATAAAATACAATGTATTTTCCTGCTGTGCGTAAGTCTTTCCACACAAAAGCATAATTAAAAAGAGTCCAATTATTTTATAATAATATTTCATGCTAAACCAAATCTATTTTGACAACTTCGTTTTAAAATTCATTTTAGCTTGAACTCCTATTTGGAATGCAATTGAGTAATATGAATAGATTGTTATCGATTTTTGATTATATGAATTCAATTTTGCCTCTATCCTTAACCTATTAGCTTTTTTTAAATTTTGTACAATTCTTGGATTTTTATCCTTTGATACAATAATTTCTTCCCTTTTTCTTGTATAAGTAGAACTTGGGACCTTTCCATTAGATCCCGCTGGAGCGGCTGTTAATGCAGTTATAGCCAATGTATCAAGTACTTTATTTTGTAATGTATCGTACAACATTAATTTTACTGTTGCACCTAGAGGAAATTGATTTTTTGCATAGAAAATGATTTTAAAATAATCATCATTATTTAAAGAGTCTATTACTTTAAAATCATCGGCTTTTAAATCAATATCTTGACGTAATACAAAATCCTTTAATGATAATTTTAGTGGTAATTCTGCATGTAATTTTGCCCCAATAAAACTTTCACGTTTTATATAGTTTTTAACATCCTTGTCAGCAATTCCATAATTAGTATAAAATTTCCCATCAGCTGTTATTGAGTTAGGAATCATAGCAAGAAAGTCAACAATATTGGAACTATCTTTATTGGCAGTTATAGAAGAGACAACAGTATCACCAAAATTACCACTCAATTCAGATGGACAAGCAATTGCATGAAAGTCGTTATAAGAAGGAAATAAAGCAAGTTCTTTTTTGTCTTTATTTTTTGCAGTTAATTGAATATCAGTACTTGCTGAAATTCCTATTGAATTATCAACTATTAAAGAAAGTTTAGGATCAGTAAATTTTATTTCTCCTGAGATGTAATTTGAAACATATTGTTCTAAATTAAAATCAAATGACTTTTTACCAACATCAATTGTATCATGTCCGAGATTCCCTTCAACATATTCAAATTTTATACTATCTGGATTTGTAATCTTTATTGTAAAGTCATTTGTTTCATTAAAACTTATTTGTTGTCCTGCAGAATTTACAGCGAATTTAAGTGCTACTTGTAATGAATTATATGGTTGTTTGGGATTATGATCCAATTCCATTGAATATCCAGACAAATCCCATGATTTAGTAATACTTGGTGCAGCATCAGTAAAGACAAAAGTAGAACTTACTGTTTTGCCAGTTTTCAAGTCTTTTACATTTGGTAGTGTTAGTGTAACATTCATACCAGGTATCATTGATGAAACATTAAAGTTCAATACACCTTTATACACGTCTAATCTTGTTAATTTCTTCCCTTTATATGTATCAACAGTAAACCACATTACGGTGTCTTTATTAATACTTTGAGCAGGAATAGCTGCTTTCCCTGATTTGACTTTTAATTTCGCTAATTCTACACCAATACCCAATGTTTTAGACATATCAATTGTCACAGGATTTTTTGCCCCAAGTGTTATATTCGAAAATTTATAAGACAAAATATTTGAAATTTTAAAAGCATTTAATTTAACGGTATCAGTAGCTGAACCACCTGGAGGAATTGGTTTTTTCGTAAAATCAAAAGTTCCAACAGTTTGAATTGGAGGAACTACACCAATCATGTGTAAATCGGTTTGAAGAATAAGTTTACAGCTTAATGGTACATTATAATTATTTGTTAAAGTAATAACAACATCACCCGATAAAGTATAAACCCAACCAATAGTTCCAAAAAAATCAAGAGGATAAGATGATGCCCCAATACCAGTTTTAAT
>Ga0302296_1000802_pt1 | contig 24639 bp, 15 predicted proteins | sample III_Fen_N3_1_FD_194546 | JGI IMG/M metagenome (GOLD analysis project Ga0302296, IMG submission 194546) | Peat permafrost microbial communities from Stordalen Mire near Abisko, Sweden - III_Fen_N3_1 | ecosystem: Environmental > Terrestrial > Soil > Wetlands > Permafrost | place: Sweden: Abisko...
CCTTCATGCACTTTCAAAAACGGATACGCCACCGTTCCGAAAATATAACCGGCCGTGATCTGGTAACGCAAACGCCCCAATACTCCGACCGTGCGAATGTGCTCCATGGAAAACTCCACTTTTTGGTAGTTGTAATCACTTCCAAACACACCTTTCACTCCGAAAATACCTTGCAAGGAAAACACCGGGTATTTGGAACGAATGGAAGTACGGTCAAACGAACCGGCAATAAATTCCTCGTCTTTCGCCCAGCGGAAACGCGCCGTAATTTCGGCTGTTTGTACTTTCGAAATGCGCTCGAGTACACCATCGGAATTGTAGCGTTCGTAATTGGCCAAACCAAGAGCAGTGTATTCTTTCCATTCCACACCACCGAACAGGATCACGTCTTTTCCAACATCCTTTTCAAAATTCGACCCCACTTTGGAAACAAAGGTGAGTTTATCGAGCGGACCGGTACGCAACAAGGAACTAAACGTGGAACCCACAGAAGCTGCGGTTGGCGAAAGCCCCAATTGCTCGATGTCGTAATTGTAATAATTGGTCCACAAGCCACGTTTTTTAGGCGTCACATTGTACCGGATAACAGCTCCGTATTTAAAGCGTTCATCCCCGAAACCGTAATACAGCTTCCCTCCTATTTCAAATCGACGCGAGAATGCATTGGATGTACGAATGGCCAAACCTGTTCTAAACTTTTCTACCGGATTCACTGCAACGAGCGAGTGTATGGAACCGATTTCAATTTTCCCCAGCGGGTAATACCCTGTAGAAGCCATGTACGTCGCATTCTTCAGGAATTTAAAGAACGGATCGTTGTTGAGGGAATCGGTCATTTCGTCAATGCCTTCTTCCTGATCGCTGAGCGGAATATGCCTGTGCGCCTCCCAATAAGCATCGTCGCGGGTTTTGGCCCCTTCTTCAAATTCAACCGTATTGTCAGATTTATAAAACTCATCCGGATGCGCGGTATTGATCTCGAAATTGCGTCGCGAAGTGTACTTTCTTCCGTAGAATCCATAGACTTCCGTTTTCTTCGTGACCTTGAGGTCGATGATCATTTTTTCTTCGGTGAGCATCCACACCTCCTTTTCTACCTGATCAAAGTGATGTTCGAGGTACAAAGCCTGCACATAATTGATATTCGCCCAGGGTGAAATGGATGCTTTGATGTTTTTAACCGCATAGGTGGTATCATGAATCCACATTTCACCTTCAAAGGTCATATCGCCGGTGCGCTTGGGCGTAAACCGCAATTTGTAGCACCATTGGTTGTCGATAAACGTAGAATCTTCGAGGTAGAATTTGTAATACGTTCGGGCAAAGTTGGCCACCGGACTCACAAAAGCTTTATTGAACAACACGATGTAGTTATCGTAGATATTGAAGTCGAGGTACATCTCGCCCAAAAACTGATTGAGTTGCAGGTTTTCAACCCCCGTAATACGAGTTGCCGATACTACTTCCTTGCGTTTTTTGGGGTTGTTCTTAAAGTTGAATTGCGAAATATTTTCACTGAGAATCACCGGAAGATAGGTTTCGCCACCGTCTACCGAATCGAGGTAGCCCAATACCAAATCAAGGCGTTTCACCAAATCGCGCTCCGTGAATTTATCCCCGATGTTGTTGAGGTCGATCTGAATCTTATTGTACAACTCGTACCCGTAAGAACCCAGCTTTTCCTTGTTATTGATGGCTTTATTGGCAATGACTTTTTTGTGCAGGGTGGTCGATGGAAATTCATCCGGTGGACGGATAAACACCTCTTCTATCTCATCTACCCGCACTTCCAGTTTCACGTTCATGATCTGAACTTGGTCTCTTTGAATGGCGAGCGTCACCAAGCGGTAACCTTCCATAAAAACCATGATGCTATCGGTAGCGTAATACGATTCGAGCACGTAATTCCCAACGGAATCGGTCTCGGTACCGATCTTGGAACCTTGAAATTGTACACGCACGTATGGCAGGAGCTCTCCGGTTGCAGCATCGGTCACACGACCACTGATTCGGGTTTGTTGAGCAAGCAAAATCTGTGAAACACAGAGGAATGTAAGAAGTAAGCCTAGTAACCGCATAATGAAGCCTTAAAAATAGGCAATAGTAGCGAGAAAGAAAAGTGAGGAATTGTTAAATCAAATTTAGGCACTGGTTTCGTTGGGAAGATTATTCTGATGCAACACTGATTAACAACCTTCATGATGATGCTATGAAGTAATTTGCCACAGATGGCACGGATTTTCACAGATACATACTATTCAACTAACATGTTATCTAAAGAATGCAGAAGTATTCTTCATCTGTGTTTAGCTAGGGAATCGGGAGCAAAAAACCAGTTAAATCACAACGAAACGTTGTGGCGAAAAAAGGCACGTAATATTGCAAAATGACGTACCAAAAAATCCCACGTCATTTTGCAATATTACGTGGGATTATTAAGCTTGATTTCAGAAACATTATTCTTGTGAGATCAAATCTCACAAAGAGAAACCATTAAATAAACGATCTATCCTTCAGTAACTCGTTTTTTCTCAACGCGCACCACTACCAAAATACCGATCTCATACAACAAAAGAATCGGAATGGAAACAATGATCTGACTGATCATGTCGGGCGGAGTGATCACGGCTGCTAAGATCAATACCACTACAATGGAATGCTTGCGGTATTTTTTAAGGAAGCCAGATGAAATGATTCCGATTTTGGCGGTAATGTAAGCCACCACCGGTAATAAGAAGAACAAACCTGTATAAAAAACGGTAGACAACACCATGCTCATGTATGAACTGATGGTGAAGTTATTCTTGATTTCTTTGGTGATTTGATACGTTCCGAAGAACTGCACACTCATGGGAGTCACCACAAAATAACCGAATAAGATTCCGAGAAAAAAGAGCATGCTCACATAAAACACAATGCCTTTCACCATTTTTTTCTCATTGGCTTTCAGTCCTGGTTTCACAAAACTCCACAACTGATGAAAGACATACGGAAACGAAACCACCAAACCGCCAAGGAAACTCATCATTAAACCATAAGAGAACTGACCGCTTACTGTGGTACTTTGGAAGTCGACCGGAATCTCCTCCACACACATAAAATTGAGGTATTTGCAGCAGAATTCGAACGTAACGAAATCCTTTTTACTCATGGAAATAAAAATATTCCGCATGATCCAATCCTGATAGCACCAAATCACAATGGCCATTACCAAAATCACTGCTACCGATCTTACCAACCGCCAACGAAGTTCCTCCAAATGCTGGAGAAATGACATCGTACCTTGTTCTTCGTTTTGCTCTTCCATAAATTCAGTGTGCAAAAGTAACGATTCATTAAAAAAGAGCGTTCAATATCTTTGTTAATTAGCTGAGTTAGGTGCGAATTTCATTTGATCCCTCAATTCCAGCCAACAATCTTCCAGTTTTTTCCATATGAACACTAGGAAAGAAGAAACGTAAGGTAAGTGAAGATCATTTACTAAATAATTAGCCACATATCGAATCATATTTCCGAATTGTGACTGAATTTATTAACCTTAACTTATCTTAATAGTTGTTTTTTCCACTTTTATCATCTAATTTAGTATGGTTGCCGATTTTTAGTCGGCATTCGGAATCATTTGGTTAATTTCGATTTAACATTTAATTTAGGTAACATTCTAATATTCAAACTTTATGGATCATTTAGATCTAAAAGGAGCACTTCGTAAGTTTTTTGGTTTTGACAGTTTCAAGGGGCAGCAGGAGAACATTATTACCAATGTATTAAACAAACAGAATACATTCGTAATCATGCCTACCGGCGGTGGAAAGTCACTCTGTTATCAACTTCCGGCGCTTCTTTCAGAGGGAACAGCCATTGTGGTTTCTCCATTAATCGCCTTGATGAAAAATCAGGTAGATGCCATCCGTAACGTGAGTGATCACGATTCGATTGCGCATTTCATGAACTCTTCGTTGAGTAAAACCGAGATCAACCGCGTAAAAGATGATATCCTCGCGGGCAAAACCAAACTCTTGTACGTAGCACCCGAATCGCTTACAAAACAAGAAAACATCGATTTCTTAACCTCGGTTCCGATTTCGTTTTTCGCCATTGACGAGGCTCACTGTATCTCGGAATGGGGACACGATTTCAGACCGGAATACCGCCGTTTGCGCGAGATTTTCGAGAAGATTTCTGACGTTTCCATCATTGCGTTAACGGCTACGGCAACTCCCAAAGTTCAATCGGATATTCAGAAAAACCTGAACATGACGGATGCTATTTTGTTCAAATCGTCGTTTAACCGCGATAATTTGTACTACGAAATCCGTCCGAAACGTCAAGTAGAAAAAGAAATCATCAAATACATCCGCGCACGTGCCGGAAAGTCAGGAATCATTTATTGCCTTTCGCGCAAGAAAGTGGAAGAACTGGCTGAACTGCTACAGGTAAACGGGATCAATGCGCTGGCTTATCACGCCGGACTCGATGCCACCACACGTGCCCGTCACCAGGATATGTTCCTGATGGAGGAAGTAGATGTGATTGTAGCAACTATTGCCTTTGGAATGGGAATCGATAAGCCGGATGTGCGTTTTGTGATTCACCATGACATTCCGAAATCGTTGGAAAGTTATTACCAGGAAACAGGTCGAGCCGGTCGCGATGGCGGTGTAGGCGAATGCATTGTTTTCTACAGTTATAAAGACATTGAAAAGCTGGAGAAATTCCTGCAAGGGAAACCGGTTGCTGAACAAGAAGTCGGTAAACAACTCCTGAATGAAATTGTATCGTACAGCGAAACCTCGGTGTGTCGACGCAAGTTTATTCTGCATTATTTCGGTGAAGAATTCGATGAGAAACAATGTTCGGAAATGTGCGACAACTGTCGTCATCCGCGCGAGCGTTTCGAAGGTTCTATCTATGTGCATCAACTGTTACAAGTGGTTGACGCATTGCAGGAAATGCAGAAATCGAAACACGTTTGTGCCTTCTTGTCTGGCGGTGTAACTGCTGAGATTAAAAGTTATCGTCACGATCAAATGCCGATGTTCGGTATCGGAAAAGAGAAAGATGAACATTTCTGGAATGCGGTGATCCGTCAAACAGTTGTGGGTGGCTTGCTCTATAAAGATGTTGAAACTTACGGTACGCTGAAGTTTACAGATCGAGGTCGCGCGTTTTTAGCAAATCCTGAGCCGTTCACTTTACTCAAACAACACGATTTCTCTATTGCTGACGACGACGAATCGATCATTGCCGGTGGAAAAGGTGGCGCATTTGACGAAGAGCTGTATGAATTGCTTGCCGATTTACGCAAATCGCTTTCCAAACAACACAACATTCCACCGTTTGTGATTTTCCAGGAACCATCGTTGAAAGACATGTGTTTGCAATACCCAATCACGATTGAAGAATTGACCAACGTGCAAGGTGTTGGAACCGGAAAAGCGCAACGCTACGGTTTACCGTTTATTGAGCTCATCAAAAATTACGTGGAAGAAAACGACATTGATCGTCCGCAAGATTTGGTGATGAAATCATTGGTCAATAAATCTGGCTTGAAAGTACAGTTGATTCAAAACATCGACCGTAAATTGCCGCTCGAAGACATTGGTCGCGCACAAGGTAAATCGATGGATGAAGTGATTGAGGAAATTGAAGCGATTGTTTCTTCGGGAACCCGCGTAAATATCAATTATTACATCGACGAGATCCTAGATCAGGAAAACCAGGAAGAGATTTTTGATTATTTCTCGGAAGCCGAAACCGATGATTTGACTACTGCTTACCACGAATTGGATGGCGATTATTCTGAAGAGGAATTAAGGTTGATGCGGATTAAGTTTATGAGCGAAATGGCGAATTGATTTTTGATCACACCAAAGGCGGACACGGTGTTGAATGTTTGATATTGAATTGGATTATCTAAATATCAAAAATCACATTCAATCCTAAAATAACGTAGGCGCGTGGATTTATCCCGCGCCTTTTTGTTGTTTGATGATTTTGATTCCATAATATGAATCCAAGGATTTATCCCGCGCCTTTTTTGATGTCTTTATCAATAATCCGATGCTGTTCTAACGTCAAAATAGCGCTACTAGAAATTCAAAAATACCACTAAATAAAATCTCGAACACAATATCCAATACCTTTAAAAATCCTGATCGTTTTTTGTGTTTTTTAGGTGTCGCCTTCATTCAACCTTGTTTAATCCAGCGAATAATTCAATTTCACATTTGCCTTCAGTTGATGTAACAAGGAGTACAATCCGAAAAAGGTACGCATGATGTAAATGGCGTGTTTAGATCCGCGGGCGTTGTTCATTTTGCGCAAGTCTTTGTTTTGCGACAATTCTTCGCCCATCACAAAAATGCGTTTGAAATAGGCCTCATCGGCAAAATCGAAGGTTTCGGAATGAAACGGCAAGCCCAATAAACCAATCATATCGCCGTAAATCTGTTGCAACAATTTCTTCTGCTCAGGTGTATCCTCGGGTTTGAAGAGTTCGATTTGCACGTAAATTTCGTCGAGTTGAGCCTGATCACGGATGATTTCAGGTTTCAACAACTGGAAGTAATTCACGAAAAAATCATTGGGAATTTCTTTCACACACCCAAAATCGATTACACATAGGTTGTTATCGGCATCGATGATAAAATTGCCCGGATGCGGATCGGCATGCACTTTGCGCAATACCTTCATTTGATAGAGGAAAAAATCCCACATCGCTTGCCCGATCGCATTGCGTACTTCTTGCGAAGGATCGGTTTTTAAGAATTCAGGAAACATCAATCCGTCTATCCAATCCATGGTGAGAATGCGGTTATTCGACCATTTCTCGTAATAGACCGGAAAACGCAAGCCGCAGATAAACGCGCACGCATCCCCTATTTCGTTTCCGCTTCTGAGTTCTTGTTTGTAATCGGTTTCTTCCAATAATTTCGATTCCACCTCATCCATGTATTGCTTCATATCCGAAGCTTTCATGTTGAGTAATTGCGACGCCAAGGGTTTCACCAATTTCAAATCAGAACTGATGGATTCGGCTACGCCGGGATATTGAATTTTTACCGCCAACTGCTGATCGCCTTTCCGCGCTTTGTGTACTTGTCCTATACTGGCCGCATGAACGGCATTACGAGAAAATTCATCAAAAACATCGGTAGGTTTTTGTCCGAAATACTGCTGAAAGGTTTTTAACACCAACGGATACGAAAGCGGCGGTGCATTGTATTGCGCCATGGCAAACTGATCTTGGTAGGCTTGCGGCAAAATACCGTTGTCCATACTCATCATTTGCGCCACTTTCAACGCACTTCCTTTGAGCTGACTCAACGAGGAATAAATATCAGAGGCATTGTCTTTGTGCAACTTCTCTTTCGTCAAAGAAGGGTTTACCGTCTTCTTGGCGTAATATTTCAGGTAGTTTCCACCGACTTTTGCACTGGTGCCGATGATCTTGGCAGCGCGCTGTACTTTTGAAGTCGGTATTTTAGACATTCCTTCGGAACGAGGCGCTTGGTCATCGTCTTCTTTCATGTTAAAAGACTTTGGTTTTTAAGGCAAACTTTCCGAAATCGAGCAGCGAGTCGAGCGGACTGCTACCAAGCATATCAAAACTTAAGTTCACCGATTTCTCGATGGCTGCATCGGTGGTAGCAAACGCTTCCGAATCGTCGTTGATCCATACACGGAACAAGTAAGTAAATACTACCGGAATGCCTTTTGCATAATGCTGACCAATGAGCGGACGATCTTTGATTTCCTCCTGCATTTTGGCTTCCGACAAAATCAGGTTCGCGCGTTCAGAAAGCAAAGTCATGAACTTACGCCAGTCCTTGCTGGTTTCTGGTGCTTTTTTCAGTTCACTGTAGCGTGCCAGTAAATATGAGCGTTGTGTACTGAATTGTTCGAACAAGGTAAAGAACATCGCCAGTAATTTCTCGCGCGCTGAAAAGGCGTCATAATTGGTGTCTTCATCCAGCAAAGCAGTTGTTTTCACCATGAATTCGGCAACGATAGCACTTCGCAACGCATCGAGACTTCCGAAATGGGTATAGAAATCGGCTTCTTCGAATTTCAGTTTCTTGGTAAGTTCAAACACCGAATTGGGTGATCTTCCGTTCAATAATTCAAACTCAATGTAGCCTTTGATGATTTTTTCGCGCTGTGCCATAACTTCGGTTTTTATGTGATAAAGTTGTACTTCGGTTTGCCGAAAAACGCTCTCTCGGCCGGGATGATTAAACCGACAGAAAGGTAAGGAGTTTCAACAGAAACGAAGTGGAAATTATCGTTTTTTAACGGAGCTTTTGTTGTGTTTTATCAGTTAAGACATTTGTGGGTTGATTAAGTTCATTCAACTTTAAAACAACCAACAATTTTAATCACACATTTCGGGTTAATTGACTTATTTCAATTATTGCGTTAGTTTTGGTAAACAACCGAAGCAGCATAAAACACCATGATAAACGGAATTGTACTATTTGAAGATTTTAATAACAACCAATAGACTAATTCAACCGATTAATCATCCGGCTTTTTCAGCTTTCTCAACGAAAATTGACTACTTAACAGTATTTTAGCTTCGTAAATAAGCTCATACATACTACTTTTTATGCCACTCCTCAACTTTCGATTTGCACTGATAGCTGTTCTGCTTTGCCTCAATCCGGCTTTTTCACAAATTCCTACTATGGGTTTGGTGGGTTTTTATCCATTTAACGGAACCACCCTTGATTCGTCACTAGCAGGAAATAATGCGCTGGCAAGTGGTGGCAGTTATTCGTTTGATCGCTTTGGAAATAGCAATGCTGCCTTTTCGCTGAACGGAATTTCCGATTCGATTGTACTTCCCATTCCAGAGTTCGCGCCAATTACAGGCGATTTTTCCATTTCTTTCTGGCTCAAAACCAATTCACCGGACAAAATGAACGTGTTTTCATCCAAACAGTTTCCGGATGATACCACCAACAATTTTGAATTGCAGTTTACAAGCAACACCATTCAACAGACTGTGTTGGAATTGCAATATGCTTCATTTACCTATTGGAACGGTACCGGTAGCAATTACCTCAACAATCTTTCCGAAGGGAATCACGGAAGCTATTACAACGGCCAATGGCATCATTATGTCTTGCAACGATCTAACGACACGCTTCAGATTTGGTTTGACAAAGGCGCTCAATATCCGTCGTCGATCACGTATTACGGCGGCACTTTAGGCGATGCTGTGAACTTAATTATCGGAGCCGGTCCTTATAGGTTAAAAGGAACGATTGACGACATTGCTTGCTACACGCGGAACTTGAGTCCAACGGAAATCGGGCAGTTGTTTCACGACCACAAACCGTTTGTGTTTTTGAGTCCGAAAGCAACCGATGCCTATGCACAAGGAGATACAGCCTTGATCAATTGGACCTACGATGCGGTTGCGGTCGGTGATTCGGTTTTGCTGGATTTCCGTATCAATGGTGGGGCTTGGACTCCAAGTTTACAGAATAATCTGGTAGATTGGACACCTTACACCTTTCCGATGAACTACCCGATCGGTACCGAAGTTGATTTTCGCATTACTGACTTGCAAAATCCGCTAAACACAGCGCAAACAGGCACTTTTCGTGTAAGTGAATACAAGTGGGAACGAATCTTAGATACGCTTCCGTTTACCAACAGAGACGGCGCCGGACTCTTGAATTTTGCCGGGAAAATGTGGCTCATCGGTGGGTGGGATCCACCGCATCATACTGCTAACAATTATACAACCAGTGAAGTTTGGAACTCAACCGATGGGGTGAACTGGAACTTTGTGAATGAAGCGCCGTGGCAAGGAAGACATTGCAGCGGTTGGCTGGTACACGATAGTGCAATGTGGGTGATTGGTGGTGATCCGCAATCACAAGCCTTAAGAGATGTCTGGAAAAGTACCGACGGCATCAATTGGACACAAGTGCTCGATACCATTCCGGGTTTAACGCCTCTTCGAACAATGCACAATGTTGCCAGTTTGAATGGAAAAATCCTGAATTTCGGTGGACAACAAGTGCAATACGTCAACGAAAACCTGAATCAGGTTTGGGAAAGCACCGATGGTAGCAATTGGACGCGGTTGCCAGACGCACCTTGGACCGGAAGAGGCATGATGCTTAACTCTTGCGTGGATGATAACGGGAACATGTGGCTTCTAGGTGGTGGTCGTTTGTGGGATAGAAGGTGTTACAACGATGTATGGAAAACCGCCGACGGCATTAATTGGGAACTGATCACCTCGAGTGCTCCATGGAGACCACGTTATTGGCACAATGTAGCCTGGTTCGACAACAAACTATGGGTAATGAACGGCATGGCAGGACAAACCGATAACAATGAAACATGGTATTCTGAAAACGGAACGGATTGGTACGAATTGAAGAATCCGAAACAAATGATTCGTCACGCTGCATCTACTACCGTTTATGATCATGCTTTATGGATGATGGCGGGTATCAACTCGAATGATGTGTGGCGACTTCAAAACCAATTGACGCTTGGCGTTTCGAATCTTGAAACAGATGAATTGGTGAGTGTTTATCCGAATCCGTTTAGTGATGAAGCCGTTTTTCAGATCAGCACCACTGATTATACCGATTTGCAATTAACCATTACCGATGCGCAAGGGAAACTTTTGCGTACAATAACTGTTCAACAAAATCAGGTAATCGTTGAAAAAGGAGTCTTGAAAAGCGGTGTTTACTTTTATCAATTAAATGATAAACAAACAACTTTAGCTGCCGGAAGGTTTGTGATCCAATAGATTGTGACGATTGATGAACATGGCGGTTGACAATCCCTAAAAAACCACGATCCCTGCCTCAAACTGAAAACAGGGATCGCAATTGTGGGTAAAACCAGTTGTTATTCTTTTACTAATCGGATTACTTCGTCGTTGGTATCATCGCTTAGCGTAGCAATGTAAAGACCGCTTTTCAAAAATGAAAGATCAATATCAGTGGTAAATCCTGAAAGGTTTTGCGCACTATACACCACTTTACCCGATGCATCTGTTACCACCAAGGTCAATTGGTGAAACGCTTTTTCGGCACTCAAATGATACACGCCAGTAGATGGATTGGGCGAAAGTTTAAACATTCCACTGTTCTGTTCTTCCAAACTATTAAAACCAGGACCTAGTTTTTGATACCAAATATCTGAACCGGAAACAGCCGATAAATTGTTTGTTCCGGCGGATGGATCAAAATCAACCGTTGAGTAGAATAATCCGGTGGTATACACATTGTTTATTTCGTCGGCATAAATTCCAAATCCTCTTGTATATGCGCTAACTACGGTAGAACCATAACTCGTTGCCCAATTCAATTGACCGTCTGAAGCTAAGGAAACGATATAAGCATCTTCTGCACCGAGTTTTGTAAGTGTGTTGGTCAACACCGCATCCGGATTTGCATCCATATCATCAGCCATTTCTCCGGTTACATAAACATCACCAAAACTAGTCACATCCATGTCCATGAAATCTTCCGTTCCAATACTACCAAACGTTTTCACCCAACTTAAAGCCCCTGAAGGAGTTAATTGCACCACAAAAACATCATCGCCTCCATTTGATGTTACCGTTGTAGACCCGCCATTCGGATCAAAATTACAGGTTGAAATAAACGAGCCATTCACATAGATAAAGCCATTTGCATCAAAATCTATGTTTCTACCTTCGTCTACTGAAATACCTCCCATTTTTTTCACGAACACAAATTCATTTGCAACATTGAACTTCAATACAAAAACATCATTATTCCCGGTTAGTTGTGCTACAGCTGCGTCCGGATCAAAATCAGTATCTCCACCAAAACTTCCGGTCATAAAATGTTCTCCGGTAGCTGCATCAACAACAATGTCTCTGCCACGATCAGCACTAATACTTCCTACCGTTTTTGAAGTCATATAATCGCCCGAAGGAAACAATTTCAACAGAAAGATATCTGAACTCCCTAAACTTGTTGCGCTTTGAACACCAACTCCCGGATCAAAATCTATCGTTGTTCTAAAAGAACCAAATACAAAAACGGAACCGTCATAATCATCAATATCTATTGCATTTCCTTCATCATTTTGCGTGCCACCAACACTTTTAGCCCAAATCAGTTGTCCGCTGGAATTTAGTTTTAAGATAAATACATCATCCATTCCTGCCGAAATGAGGTTTGAAACTCCTGCATCAGGATCAAAATCGGCAGTTCCTGAAAAGGTTCCCGTCACGTAAAGATTTCCTGAAAGATCTATTACCATTTCCGATGGCACATCATCTCCGCTACCCCCAACGTTTTTCGCCCAGATAAAATCTCCCTGAGGACTTGTTTTTACAAGGAAAATATCATTTGCCCCATTCGAAGTGAGGTTATTCACAGCCGGAGAGTTATCGAAATCTGAAGTCGAACCAAATTCGCCTGCTGTATAAACATTGCCGGCAGCATCAACAGTAATACATTTTCCAACTGCAGAAGAGCCTCCACTTGCAGTTCTGGTCCAATGATGATTGGGCAATTGAGCTACAACTGATACTGTTGCACTAAAGCCGGCGAACAATGCGATAATTTTTTTCATGTTACTTGGTCTAATTGAATGATCTTTAAACTGCGAAACATCGATGTTTCATTCTCTGAAGCTTGAATTCGCCCAAGGCGGAATATGCTTCTTTTTGGAACACTGATATACTCTTCTAAATTGCTTTATTTACTACTGGTAAAATTCCGAAGATTTGGTGGATTGGACGAGCGGGAATCTCCCCTTTTTTCCATCAGGGAATACCCTAGTTTAATCATTCAACAAACCTAGCAAGAGTGTTTTTTTAACCAAACCGGTGAGGTTCGTCACCTCCAATTTCAACATCAAACTTGAGCGGTAATTTTCGATGGTTTTTTCTGACAAGAATAATTCTTCCGCTATTTTACGTGTTGTATATTCCGCCATAATGAGTGTCAATACTTGTTTCTCGCGTTCGGAAAGATGGATATGCGTTTTATGCTTGGCATCTTGAAACAGCGACAAGTTGGTGTAGGAATTTTTCGTCTGATCGCTTAAATAGACCGAGGTAAATGCGCCTTTCTCTATCCAACTCACTATTTCGGTTGGTGCATCCGATTTCAAGAAATACGCTTTGAAACCTGCATTTATGGTAGTGCGAATTGTTTCCTGATCATCGAAACTGGTTAACGCCGCAAGAATAAGTGATGGCTGGTCCGTTAACAGGATTCGCGCTAATTCTCGACCATCTGCTTCGCCAAAATGGATATCCAGAAAAATGATATCATACTGTTCCCGCTTTACGGCAGCTAATAAATCAACGCTATTATTCGCACAATCAACCGTTGATACAAAGGGAGATTTCAGCAACAATTCTTTCAATCCATTCAGAATCAACTGATGGTCATCTCCCAACAAAACTGCCAATTGTTTCATAATTCAACGAGAATTTCAACGCTTGTTCCCTGCTCTTGTGAATGAATAGCTAATTTTCCCTGCAACGCTGCTACACGTTCTTTTATACTGTTCAATCCGGATTCAATGTCGGCTTTGGCAATTCCCAAGCCATCATCTTCCACTTCAATTCTCAAGACATTGTTTACTTGTTCAAATTTCACAAAAATGCTGTTACATTGAGCGTATTTAAGCGCGTTGCCGATTAATTCTTGAACCGTTCTATAAATCAGATGGCTTTTGGCGTTATTCAACTCAAACCCATCCGTATGATCCAAGACAATTATTTCAGTAGTTGGCGTCGACATCCTTTCGCAAAATGACTTTATGGTATCCACTAAATTGGTTTTATCGAAATCTACCGGCATTAGATTGTGCGCAATTTTCCGACTATCTTCTTGCAAACTTTTCAGCAATTGGATGACTTCTTCTTTATCTGTAGCGTCATTCGTTAATTTGTAACTAATGCCCGTCAATGTTGCCGCTATCCCATCGTGAATCTCAAAAGCCAACCGTTTGCGTTCTGTTTCTTCGCCTTTTTGCACAGACTCATTCAGTTTTCGTTCCACTTGCAAATCCAAAAGTGCCTGTTTACTTCTAATCAACCGACGCCTAAAAAACAACATCAACAAACCAAGTAAAACAAGTAGAACTAGCGTAATGATGATCGTTTGCCGTTTACTCAATTCCGATTGTTGTTTTGCCAGCTGATACCGCTGCTGCAGTATTTTTTTGCTTTTTTTCTCTGATTCATACTTCACACGCAGCTCGTTGATGTTTTTTTGGTTTTCAACACCTGCTGTTGAGCTATACAAATCATACGATTCGTTCAAGTAGTCAAAGCCTTTTTGATAAGCTCCTTTCTGAGCGTATGCCCTTCCGATAATGCGTTTTGACGTATGCAATACATCGCTGTTGTTGAGTTCCTGTGCCAATAAAAGAAGGCTATCGGCATTGTCTATAATTTGCTGAAATTCACCTTTTTCTTCATAGATGGAAAGTAATCCAACTTTACTAATGAGTTCAAAATGTTTGATTCCGGTTTTCTTACTCAACTCGATGCACTTGGCGTAATAAGACTCGGCTTTATCAAATTGCTTCGCCATCTTATAGATTTCGGCGTATCCGATGGTTGAAGCCAATTTAGCCAATACATCGTTGGTTGCACTTGCGATACTATCTGCTTTCGCTTCAATAAACAACGCTTTTTGCGGCTGACCTGTTTTGTTTAATGAAATTGCATAGGTCGAAAGAATGTTGGTTTTAACGCGATCTTCTTTTATTTTATCCAACAATTGATAGGCCTTCGAAGCATATTCTAATGCTGTATGGTAATCTTTTAAACTGAAATAGTTGTTTGCAATATTGTTGTGAATGCCGGCAAGTGAGTTAAAATCATGCACTGATTCAAAAATCTTTTCTGCTTTAAAGTAATATTCTAATGACGCATACATATTGCGTCGATATCCTTCCACATTGCCTTTTAGGTTGTAAAACTTCCCTCTAAAACCGCTGTCTTCAAGTTGAAAGTGAAGCTGTAATCCTTTGTTTGCAATCGCATCAACCGAATCCAATTGACCGGTATACAAGAAATTTTTTCCTTTTAAGAAAAGACCTGTAGCCAAACATTTCGCAGAACCGTTTTCAACTACTATTTTTTCAGCTTTTGCGGTGTAATAGATGCTTGAATCTGCAGACTGCATGGCTTTGGCATATAAATCAGCGATCGCCGTTGAATCTATGCTGTTTTGTATTGAGCCACCTTTTTCTACTCCTGAATCTGTACAGGAAGCAATGATGCTAATTACTACGAAAAGTGGCCATATCTTCATGAAATCGTTCTGTTTAATACCTCAATGCGTTATCAAAACAACATTTTACGCGTGTTCCATTGCGAATATAAACAGGATCATTCACATGCCATCATCTAAATAACATGAGTTCGGGTTAAGAATTCAATCCTTACTTCTTCACCAACTTCTTCCCATCCCATTGAAACACAGTAGTTGTGTTGGTAGAGTATTCTACTGTTGGCGGATCGGAATTGTTTTCGTCTTCAGAGAAAATGTATTCGCCGGCTTCTTCGTGTAAGAGGATTTGTCCTTTTTTGCCTTCCATATCGGAAGGAAAAATAAACGTATCCGTTGCGAAAACAGGTGCGTCGGCCACATTGTAAAGCTTTTGAATAGAGTATAACTTATTCCCCGAAAAGAAGAAGACAATCGAACCTCCGTCATCGCCACAATATTGCGCATCGGCATCTACGTACAAAACATCATCAATGTTGGTTATTCCACGGCTACCGTAATTCGTAATGGTGTGGTCTTTCTCTTTTCCGAAAAAACCTTCAAATGAAACACGTTGTACTTCTTTGTGGTTTTTCTCTACTCTGATTTGGTAAAATGCTTGACCCTCCACCATTTTTTCTAAGCCGTAATGAAAGATGTAATCGGTGTTTTTGGAACTGCGAAATGAATTCTTAGCCAATTTTCCACCCCACACATATCCTTTTTGTTTCGAGTTAAATTCCACCTGATACCACGACATGGTGAACCCGTTGAGGGTAAGTTGCGTTTCGGTTTTTTTGATGATTCGCACCTTTGTTCCGATGGCCACAATAGCAACTGATTTTGCCGAAGTAGAAGCTTCTTGACGGATATTGACACTGTCGCCCAACACATACAACACTTGGTCGGCATAAAATTCGTAAGGCTCTTCTTCTGTATCGCAGAATGCGGCTGTACTGAAAGAAAGAGCTAGTAGTAGTGAAGCAAAAATTTTCATAATCGTGTTGAATCGCTTGTTTTAAATTGTGTTGAAATGGAGGAATCAAAAACCATGCTCAATTATTCTTTGATCAGTTTCCCGAAGTATTCCATTCCGTTTTCGGATTTAAAGATAATAGAATACATGCCCGATTGCAGTTTTGTTACATCAATTAGTTGATTTCCACTCACTGTTGTTTCCAAACACTTTTTCCCGGAAACGGTAAATACACTCATTTTATAGCTACCATCGGTTCGCACATGCAATTCCGCATTGGTTGGATTGGGTCCAAAAGAAATGCCCGCTGCGTTGTGTTCAGAGATTCCAACAACGGAAGGAATGGTAACGGTGATTGTCCACACGCAATCATAGACATCACGAACGGTTAAGGTGTAAGTTCCTCCCGCAAGGTTGTCGAATAAATTGCCCGATTGATAAGGTCCACCCAACGAATAAATATATGGTACTGTTCCGCCGGAAGCATTTACAGTGAGAGAACCGTCATTGCCCGCTACTTCTTGCGTGGTTGAAAACGTTGCTGAAAGTGCCACCGTACTTCCCAAAACCGTCGCTGAATCGGAAGCACTGCAACCATTGGCATCAACCGCAGAGAAGTAATACGTTCCCGGAGACAAACTATCGAATGCCGTTTCATTGGTTACATTTCCGTTCCATGTGAGTATTACCGGCTGGGCAGAAGAACTGACACTCAGCGACACCATTCCGTTATCGTCACCAACGCACATTTCATGCGTAATTACGGTATTAAATGAGGCTCCTGAACTGGAAACAATCAGTGAACTATCCGACAATGCAACCGGTAAATCGGGACACAAATCAGATGAAGCCACGCCGATGTAAGCATAACTATTCCAATTTTGACCGACTGTAACCGTTAACGAATCGCTGTAAGGATAAACTTGATTGTTCACCGACCAATACACTTCGAAGGTAGAATCGATCACAAACAAATACGGGATATCCGTAACGGTATAGGCAGAAGGTCCTGACGGTGTCCATTTTTTTCCGTCACTACCACACGACCATGAAGTGGGGAAATTGCGTCCCGGAACTACATGCGCAATGGTACCGTCGAAATTCTGGATTCCTTCGATCGCCGCACCGCTGTTCCAGGTGGTGCACAACGGTTTGTTTTTCAAATGCACTTCAATCTCATTGCTTCCTTCACTCAATACAATCGCCATCAACCAACAGGAAATGTTACAACTATAGGCAATGGGAAAATACATCACTACAAACTGACGATTGGGCGCTGTGCCCACCACTCCGTATTTGATCACGGTACTAGCTGTTAAATCCATCAGCGGCGCCAAGATGCTGTTTTTATGATAATTGGCACTCGGCAATGCTTGATCAATCGTCCATGGACAATAATCACCTGCATAGGCGGTATCGAAGGTCACCACTCCGTTGGAACCAATGACCAATTCAGCATAAGTGGAATCGTAAAACGAAAAGTTGAAGCCCAAGGGAATGATACCCGAATATTGGTCGTCACCCAAATCAATGGTAGTCATATTCGGAACGGAAAAGAACAGGTTTGAATCGGGAGCAGCGCCTACAAGTGTAAGTTGCTGTCCACCGCAAACAGTGGTATCATTTCCCAATTGTATAATTTGGGTGCTTCCAAAGAATGACAGCATAGTCATTCCGATCAGTATAATAATAGTGTTGGTCTTCATCGGGTTGTGATTGTTGTGCTTACCAAAGTTAGGGAAAGTAAATCAAAGTTCTTTCCTGTTATCTCTTTACGAAAAACAAAACATAATCTTTTACCGAATCGTTGACGCCTGGTACAACTTCAATTCTTCCCACGTAACTTTGTCGCCGAGTTTTTCTTTGAGTTGCGAAAGGGATTGATTTTGTTCTTTCACCTCATCAAAATAATTCTCCAATTCGCGAATACGGCTCGGTGACATAATTTCTTCCAATTCCACCTCTTCCAGTTTGATCAGGTTCATGAAATGGCTATAAATGGTACCGATGGTCATTTGACGAACACGAGCAATTTCTTCCAGCGGTTTGCCTTCGCGGAATAATTCCAACGTTTGTTCGTAGGTGGTTTTCTTTTCTTTTTTCTCCGCTTTTCCGCCTTTGCCACCTTTCTTCGGTTTGGTTTCCGACAGGATGTGACTGAAGTCGTCGTGCACATCTACAGGATCAAGCAACGATGGTTTTTCACGCAACTCTTGCTTGATAATTGCGATTTTAGCTAATTTGTAATGTTTCAACTCCTCGTTCCAAACGGCTTCTTTGTTCAATTCCCGACCCGCTGTAACAGCTTCCACCAACAAGCGCACCTTCTTTAATCGCAGAATAACTTCCAGTGTTTGTTGCTCCAGTTCTTCCAGTTCATCTACATATTGCTTGGTCTTTTTGATGAGCTGTAACTCGGCCATACGTTTTAAAAGCGAGTAATAAACGCCGTCGAGCGGTTTGAAGAAATACGTATAGGCCGCCTGAATGCGTTCGTGAATGAAATTCAAATCCAACTGCGGTTTCACAAAAAGATTGGTGAGTTGTCCCACAAACTTTTTCGCCGGATCAATGGTTGATTGAATGGCCTGACTTTGATGGGCTACCCATGTTTTATCTTTTCCTTTTTCGGTTTTCGGGCCGGCCAACTTATAGCTGTTTTCCAAAATCATCCAAGAACTTGCGAGATCGTACCAATCGAAAGCGGCACTGAGCGTATTGTAGAGATAATGCTTGGTTCCTTGCTCTAAAAACGACGAAAGCTGATGTTCATTGGCTTTTTGTTCGGCGTAGGCCACCACCTGCTGGTCATTGGAAAGTCCGTTCATGGAAATGGGTTTCAGTAACACCAATCCCTGCAGTGATCGCAAGCGCGACAACGCCACATAAGCTTGACCGGGTGCGAACACCTGCGACACATCCAACACGGCTTTATCAAACGTCAAACCCTGACTTTTGTGAACCGTAATTGCCCAGGCCAGTTTCAGCGGATAATGAACAAAGGTTCCCTGCACGGATTCTGTGATTTCACCCGTGGTGTCATCTACCGTATACTTGATGTTTTCCCATTCGTAATGCTGCACCTCAATGGTTCGGTTTTCTTCTGGGAAATGCACAAAGATTTCCTTTTCGGAAAGCGATTCGATGCGTCCAATTTTACCGTTGTAGAAATTCTTCTCGAACGAAATATCGTTTTTAATGAACATGACCTGCGCACCCACCTTCAGTTCCAGCTGCATTTCGAGCGGAAAAAGATGTTGAGGGAAATCGCCCTGAACGATGGCTTCGTAGAACAACGATTTTCCTTCGAGCGATTTCAGTGCACCGGCGTTGATGTCATCTGCTTTAGCGTTGTGCGTGGTCAAGGTAATGGTGCCTTCGTGTTCGGAAGGATCAAAATCAGGACGCACAAAACGGTTCAGAATCTCCATATCGGCCGGAGTAACTTCATTGTTGCGCAGGTTATTGAGCACCTGAATGAATTCGCTGTCTTGCTGGCGGTAAATGGTCGACAACTCAATGTACAAAGGCGGTTGTTCGTGAATCACGCGGGCATGAAAGAAAAACAAACCACCGTAATAGTTTCTTAATTCACTCCACTCCTCGTTTTTAACGACTGGTGGCAGCTGCAATAAATCTCCAATAAAGAGTACCTGAACTCCACCGAAAGGCAAGTTGTTTTTGCGCACATTCCGCAGGGTCCAATCCATGGCATCCAGTAAGTCGGCACGCAACATACTCACCTCATCGATGATGAGTAATTCCATGGAACGGAAAAGTTGCTGGCGCGGTCCGCTGTGACGAAAATGGCGTTTGAGCGATTCTTTGGTTTCGAACTTCACCGCCGAATTGTATTGTGGCGGATGGATAAATTCGGGAATAAAACCACCGAAGGGCAATTGAAAAAACGAGTGAATGGTCACACCACCCGCGTTGAGTGCGGCAATACCCGTAGGCGCCACAATAACGGTTTGTTTATGCGTAGAATCGACGATTTTGCGCAGTAAGGTTGTTTTACCTGTACCCGCCTTTCCGGTTAAAAAAACCGAGCGATTTGTTTGATTGATGAACCGTTCGGTAAACTCCGCCGGATTGCTTATAGCTTCTGATAGTGTATTCATGATTTACTTGAAGTTAAGCAAAAAGTTGAGTTTGTGAAAGGGGAAACTATTTTTATTCTATTATTTTTCATGAAGTCGTAACTAGAGAAAACCTTGTAACAAGATTTTACTTTTTAGGAGTTGAAATATTTTTCGTTTGCTTTTCGAAATCACTTACAAAGGTTGAATCTTGTATTATCCGAAACTTATCATATTCATTTTCAGCTAAATTTCTCGCAACCTCTTGTTTCACATTCCCGGCATCAGTCAAAATTTGGTATTCATTAAATTCCAAAAATGCATCTAGCTTAGAAATCCAATCTTTCATTTTCATGGGAATCTTACGGTTAGCTTGATTTTCAGCATAATCAAGATACATTGTTACAATTCGTTCAAGTTCTTTGATTTCTTTTTCGATCAGGTAATTTTTTGCAACAATGATATCCGATTTCAAAATTTTTCCATCAGGTGAATTTTTCCATGTTTGCAATCCCATATTCGGCTTGGACGCGTCGACCCTCTCTGCAATAAGTTGTGCGGCAGTTTTTCCGGTAATAGCCCAATGCAGTTTGTTTTGTACCGTCTTGAAGAATGTCTTGGTTAGTTCAATGTCTTTATTGTAGTCGATACTGCACTGCTCATAAATATCCGTTATTTTCAGATAAAAGCGTCTTTCACTGGCGCGGATTTCGCGTATGCGGTCGATTAATTCATCAAAATAATCTTTGTTAAACAATGATTCGCCTTGCTTCAGTCGCTCATCATCCATGACAAAACCTTTTACCAAATATTCCCTCAAAACACCCGTTGCCCAGATGCGAAAGCGTGTTGCGCTTTGAGAATTGACGCGATAGCCAACCGATATGATTACGTCGAGGTTATAACATTCAACATCTCTAGTTACTTCTCGATCACCTTCCTGTTGAACTAGTGCAATTTTTGCACTAGTTGATTCTTTATCTAATTCACCCTCTACATAAATATTCTTTAAATGCTTCGTAATAACCGTTCTATCAACATCAAACAACTCCGCCATCGCCTTTTGAGTTGTCCAAACGGTTTCGTGTTGTTCATCAACAATGATTCGAATGGAATCCTTCCCGTTAGGATTGGCATAAAAAAGAAAGTTTTGCGTATTCTCTAAATTCATTTTGATTGATTGAAAGTTGTATTGACCATGAATTCCATAAGCCTTAATTTTAAGACCGTTTTCCATCATAATTTACTTGAAGATAAGCAAAAAGTTGATTTTGTAAAAGAGAAATTGAAAAAAATGCATGTTGGCGCGAAGGTACGGAATCACCGTGGAGTTACATCGTTTTTAAGTTTACTGAGTTTGTAAGTTTCAACTCAAAAAACTTATAAACTCAATAAACTACTGCATGATTTAAAGTAGTTTTGAAAAGAGATGAACTTGAGATGAAATGCTTCCCTCACATTTGGAAATTCAACTGGCTACTGATTGTATTGCATGTGGTTGCCGCTTTCCTGTTATTTCTATCTGCCATACAAATCGCCCGATTAACAGCTTTGCCATTGTTAGGTTTGATTCATAAATATGGTGATCATTTCGCTTTGCATATAAAAGACCCGTCACATTTCCATGATCAAGTAATTGATTATTACACTTGGTTGGTCTATTTACCCTTGGCTATGTTAATCCTCATTTTTATTTTATCTCTGATCATTTCCATCCGAAATAAATTATCTGTTTTAAATGCGGTGATCGTACTAATTGTATCCTTTTTTGCTTCTTCCTGCGGTCTTTTCTTCAATAACACCACCCGAATAATTTTCTTTTTTCCCGGAAATCTACTATTAGATTCAAGTCTTTTGATGAGCGCCATCATCAATGGAACTTATCTTTTTGCTCTCAGCTTTATTCTGTTGTATAGCAGATTTATTAAGCGTCGTTGGGTACTGAGACAACCGGAAAAAAGCGATCGGCAGTTGTTGGATGAAAACTGATCAGATCAAAAAAAGGCGAAACTTTAAAAAATATAAATTCATTTATCCTCCAAAAAATCTTCCAATTCAAGTTTGCCATTGATCGCTTTCCGGGTTTCGGTTCTTGTTCTTTGGCCGGAGAATGTCATCTGAATGCTATCAAGTTCAAAGACTTCCTTTCCAGATTGACTAATACCTGTTGTTTCAATCCGTGAATAGTATTTATTAAAACGAGCGTTCTCACCTTTCCATTCCCATAATTCTTCTTTAAGCTCTTTCCCATTGCTTTTAGTATACTGCTCCATTATCATTTTAGGTTTATTTACCTCAGAATAAAAAAATAGTAGACACACAATAAATATCAAAATCGGAATTCCAATTAATGCTCCCATTAAGCTTTTAAATAACCATCTCGGCTGTTCAAGTATTTTAAACGAATCAAGCATGTAATAAGAGCTTATAATCATTGCTCCAGTCACAATGATATGAATATAAAATCCATATCTAAAATCAGGAAAAAAACTCCCTCCCGACCAAATAAATTCATCAATGTTAAGATAAATTGTAGCTAACAAAGCTACTAACAGAATAGGACTAACAACGTGAACAACAGTTTCGTTAAACGTTAGAATACTCAGTATACTAAACACAAAATACAAGGCGAAAGCATAAATGTACCCACTTTCATAACCGTAAATAGTTGATCCGTGATCGGGATAACCAAATTCAGTATCATAAAACTTATAAAATGGCATGAAACAACTCATCAGAAATAGTAAGACCCCAAGAAACAATACCCATTTAATTGATTTTAGAGCTTTGCTTTGTTTAGAATATTCTGGATTCTTCATTGAAATTGATTTCGACTCTGTCATGATTTGTGTTTTCAAGCGATTCACTTACCGCTTTCTCGGATCAATATTTTTCAATTTTACCAATTTTTCCGTGAATGTTTCCGGGTCAATCGGCTGAACAAAGCGCTCCTTGCTTGCCGGATATTTCGCTAGGAGATGTGACGGTCGTGTAGGTCGTTTTTCAAAACCGCCGCCGCAATTCGGACACACATTCAACAAAACGGTTTCAACGCATTCGGCACAAAACGTACACTCGAAGGTGCAGATCATGGCTTCGTTGCTTTCGTTGGGAAGAAGCTTGCCACAGTGTTCGCAATTGGGTTTGAGTTGAAGCATTTGTTTGAAATTGAGCTATTACAAAAGAACGAAAAACGAACGAATGGACGATCTTCAATAACATAATCACGTTACCTTCAAATCCCTTCATCCACCACCCGTCTCAAATACCTTCCATCTTCAATAATCCAAGTAACCTCATAGCGGTTTTCACCTTCACCGTTGAGCAGGTAGAGGTAATGATGGTTGGTTTTAGTTGAATGAAATAAACGCAGGTTGGGCGATGCCATGGATTCGCGGTGCACGATTTTACCCACCGGATTGTAATCCCATAAACACCAAGGAGGTTGATAAATTCCTGTAAATGCTTCGGGAGGAAAATCAACTAAAAAGTGTGAATGCAATACAAAAAACACATCCCGCACCTTGCGCGTGGGCAATTCTCCGTACGTACCCCAAAACGGCTGACCGTCAATCAACATGAGTGAATCGTTATCGGAATACGTGAATTGGTGACCGGTAGTATCGAAAGGCGCAAAATACACATGAATGTAGGCATCTTTCAGGTGAAAATTGATCACTGTATCTGAACAAGAAATCAAGGGGATTTCTATTAGTTCTACTTGTTTTACCGAAGCGCGTTGTTTGATCGAATCGCCTTTTCGGTTGAAGTGGGCAATCTCATTGCGTATTACGGTATCGGCGAGGTTCCAAAAACTTTCGCGGGCTTTTAATTCCCGAACATTGACCGAATCTGACTGCGCAAAACTGTTCACTGCGAAGAAGAACCAAAAAATCAAATACGCTTGTTGTTTCATAGAAGGAGGCTAAATACGTTGCTTTCAATTAACTCGTTTCTACCAAAAATAGTGCCCTTTTGAGTTTTTAAGTTGGTGAGTTATTAAGTTTGAGAGTTATTGAGTTGATCAGTTAAACCTTAGAAACTCACAAACTGAGTAACTCAGGAAACTCAAGAAACTCACAAAACTCCCCTACTCAATCCGCTGCTTGTACACATAATTGATACTGTTATCGATGTAATGGTGGAAAATGTAATAAACGTAATTTCCCCTGCACTGAATACTTGTGGGATAAATGTGCTTTTCGAGTTTGATTTCTCCGATGACAGTTCCATTTTTCGGATCGATTTCCAATAAACGCGCCATGCCTTGGTAGTCGAACCTGGCGAAAATACGGGTGCCTTCCTGATTGATGATCAGCTCCGAATCCCACTT
>Ga0302296_1000806_pt1 | contig 24501 bp, 23 predicted proteins | sample III_Fen_N3_1_FD_194546 | JGI IMG/M metagenome (GOLD analysis project Ga0302296, IMG submission 194546) | Peat permafrost microbial communities from Stordalen Mire near Abisko, Sweden - III_Fen_N3_1 | ecosystem: Environmental > Terrestrial > Soil > Wetlands > Permafrost | place: Sweden: Abisko...
TGTTGTAATTTCTGAGCTACGATTGTTTCTACAGTTGCTGTTACCCCATATATATACCATCGGTTGACTTTATGGTGTATTTATTAAATAATCAGACGATTACAGATATTAGCTTGACGGCTATGCCATCAAGGGGATTTACTGCAATGGTTTATGGTTTACCCAAAAGTGGTAAATCAACCTTGAGTATTGACTTCGCAAAATATCTTGCCGAACATCATGGAAAGGTTTTATATGTTGCCATTGAAGAAGGATTTGGTTACACTTTACAGGAAAAGTTTGAACGATTACATGCAATCCATCCTAATTTAGTAATTGCCGAAAAACTACCAACCGATTTATCGAAATGGGACTTTGTGTTTATTGATTCAGTTAGCAAAGCAGGATATTCAAATGATGTTCTTGCAAAGCTTCATAAACAGTTTCCGAAAACGGCTTTCATCTTTATTTTCCACAGTACAAAAGACGGCAAATTCCGTGGTGGTCAAGAATTCGCTCACGAAGTTGATTGTATTATTGACGTTGAAAAAGGAGTTGCTTCAGCAAATGGACGTTTTGGAGTTGGTGGAAAGTTAAACGTATTTGAAGAATAGCCATGTCAGACAAAATATTAGTAATCGTTCGTGAAAATGGTACAGAGCGTTATCTGTTAACCGATTCATATATTGTTGATGAAACAACCGTTCCCGATGTAGCATTAGAAACGGTTAACCAACATATTGCAGCTCTCAATAATCCGCATGAAACCAGCTTACAGCAAGCAGTTTCAAAACAAGGTTCAACACCAATAAACGGTGAAATTCAAATTGGAACAACCAATAATAATGATGAACTGTTACGCATTTTAAAGTCTATGATTGTTGTTGCCTTAAATGGTGATCCAAGAACAACAAGCATGGATGCTAATGGATTCCATCATACAAATCACAACGGTTTGTATTTAGATATGGATAATGGTGGCGTGCATTTGTATAGCGGAAACAATACCATATCTGTAAATTATGATGGTACGATTACAGGTTTGCTCGATAGTCCACTTGCAAATTCAGCCGTTACCAAAGCTTATGTTGATACCCTAGCATTAGGACTAAAACCACATAAGCCAGTAAGAGTAATGCTTCAAAAAGGTACTGATGTTAATGCCTTTTATAGTAATGGCAAAGGAGAAGGAAAGACAATTACAGCTTCAGGAAATGGTATATTCCAATTTCAAGGACTTTCGTTTTCAATTGGTGATAGAATCGGATTAACCTGTTATGGTTATCAAAGAATAGATGCTGGAATTTACACCATTACAAATATGGGAAGTGCATCTTCACCTTGGGTTCTTACTCGTGCAACTGATTTTGATGGTAGTCCATCATCAGAATCAAAACAAGCCGATGTTCTGTTTGTTCAAGAAGGAACGTATGCCAAATATATGTTTATCGAAACCGAAAGAGGCAACGAACCGAACTCAGGAAATCTCATTATAGATAGTGATTTAGTTACATGGGAAATCTTTCACAAACCACAGGATTTCGTTTTTGACCAAGGTTTGCAACTCAATGGGCAAATTGTATCGGTAAAACCTGATAACACAACTGGAGATACCATAATTCCTGTAACAGTTTCACCCAATGGTGTTGGAATACAGAAGTCAATTATTACAGATATTGCTGATGCTAAAAAGGTAGAAGCGAAAACTTATGCTGATAGTCTCAAAACGCAATCAGACTTAGCAATACAAACGACCTATCAGCAAACACAAACGAATGACCAAACTGTTCAAACGGCAGCAAAAAACTATACCGATTCAGCTATTCAAGGAATAAATCAACAAATCACCACATTGGCAGCTTCTATTCCAACTGGCAGTTCCAAACCGATGATTTATCCACAGTTCTTTCTTCTCAATGGTGGAACAATTCAGAATTACAGCGATTATTTATACATGGATAATGCTTACCGTAGTGGAAATGATGGAGGATTAAACAGTAACAATTGCATTCCGTTTCTTGTACCTGAAGCTGCAACTTTGGTCGGAGTTTCTATATATATTGGAGCAGTAGCCGTTGCTGGAAACTATGTAGCAAATACAATTGCAAGTGTGAATTTTGAACTTCGACAAATGGTTGCTGGTGGCACTAATACTATTTGTCCTTTTTCAATAAATGTTAATGGAGCAACTAGTCAAATTGGAAGTTATGGCAATTTTTCAGCAACACCGCAAGCATTTGCAGGTGGAATTGTTGGATTGAGTGTTGCACTTACAAAAAGTTATTTATTGGGGATTAAATTTATCAATAATACTACAGGTTCGGCTTTAATTGCAAGTGCTATTAAAAATGTGGTTATTAAGTTGGAAATTAGGGTTGGATAAGTCATTTTATTTGTTAATTTTATTCACTAATTACTGATAAATTGTATGTATCTACAATTGTTGATATATATACGTTCGTGGATAGCTGAAAAAACGTGTCGCAAAAGGTTTAGCTAAATTTTAAATGATATTTCGAATAACGAGAAGAAATAATATAGGATTTGAATTTAATAGTTACTGACAATGCCAAAAATATTTAAACAAACAGATATAGAATATAATGAGTTACAATCAGATTTAAAACCATATGCTTGGTACTCAAGTCCCCGATTATCTGATATTGGAAAATCAAAAGATTTGTTTTTTAACATGCGGAAATTAGACCCTGATAAATATTCGTATCCGTATCATTTCCATCATAATGCAGAGGAATTATTAATTATAATGGAAGGTTCTGCAACCTTGAGAACAAATAATAGACTTGAAATTGTTGATAAAGGAGATATATTATTCTTCGAAAAGGGAGAGACAAGTACCCATCAATTATATAATCACACTTCTGAACCGTGTATATATTTTGATTTGCGGACAAATAATGAATTTGATGTCGCAGAATTTACTGATACTGATAAAGTGATTTTAGGACCTTCTATGGATATTTTTGAAAGAGGAAAGCATGTCGATTATTTTAAAGGAGAAGAGTGTATTTCCGAAAAATGGGACGAATTAAAAAGTGATAATAAATAACAGCAACACGTTAGCAAACATAATATGAAAAATCTACGAAACTGATAGTGAATTTGGGAATAAACAATTAATACATTTAAAGATGAGGTTATATTTCTTTCTTATATCAATCATGATGATTATTACAAGTTGTAGTAACAGACCTTATATTGTCATTGAAAACAAATCGAATAAAGAAATTAGACTTGAATTTATTTTTGACACTTTAGACATTGTCAATGAATTTATTCTTCCAAATGCGTTTTCACAAAAGGGATATTATAATGTTAATGATCCACAACACTCTGACTTCAAAGATTCAATAAAACAGACTTTGACAAATAACGCTTCTATTCTAAAATATTTTTATGATAAAATGTTACTTTATTCAATAATGCCAGGTAATATTTCGAATTTAAATTGCATAAAACCGAACGACGAAAACGATTTAAAATCAAAACCATTTGTAACGGACGGAAGTCAAAAAATCATCAGTTATTATGGATATGATTCTACTCTAATAAAAAAAATAATTAATAATTATACAATTACCATCTTGATACCTCCTTACTATAGTTTTTACAATCAATGTCATAGTTGCGGTGATTGTAGTTGTATTTCTGACGATGCATTTCCTCAAACTAATGAATTGAAAATTGTATTTGGTAGTGATGATTTTATTTCGATGACTCCAAATAGCTATAAAAGAATAATGAAGAAAACCAAGTTCAATTCTCAATCTGATAGTTATATTTATACAATTACAGAAGATGATAATAAATAAATTACGTTTGCGAACACACTCACAACCTTAAAAAAGAAAAAATATGATAACTATAATAAAAAAATATTTACAATCTATTTTCAAAAATCGAAAATTAGTTATAACAATTTTGATTTTACAATTTAACTTCAACTTTTCAAATAGTTTATATTCTCAAATTAAAGATTTAACTAAAAATGAAATTATTCATGGGAAAATTAAATCTTGTTCCGTTTCAAAATGTCAATTTGTGTTTGGGAAACCAGAAAATTGTAAAAACGAACATAGTTTTGTTTTTGATATAAATGGGAATGTAATTGAGGATATTACTGGAGATGAGAATGAACGTCCCAATATATTTCGCAATAATATTTGCACAAAAACATATTTTAAATATGATGCCAAAGATAATTTAATCGAACAAAAAGATGTAAAAGGTAGAGATACAACACTTACAAAATATGAATATGATTCTAAAAATAGAAACATTAAAACAAGTATATTTTGGAATGGTATTCTTCAAGCAACGAGTCTGATTGAATATAATAATTTAGGTAAAATTATAAATGAAAAGTATTTTGAATCTGAGAATCTAGTTTCAAATACAGAAGTTAAATATAATACTAAAGGTCAGGAAATAAAAAGAATTATTTATAAGAATAATAAACAAACTTTTACGTATGAGAATTTATACGAGAATAATTATTTGACATTAACAACTGGATATAATTTAAATAATGAACTTATTTATTTATACAAATGTAAATATGATAATTTAGGGCATGAAATAGAAAATTTAACGTTTAATGGTACAGATTCAATATTAACAACCACTTTTTTTGATAAAAACATAAAATTAAGTAAAAAAGTAAGAGTTAACCCTAACACAAAATATGAGATAATTACTGATAGTTATTTTGAAAAGGATACGATTGTATTAGAAAGAAAAATTGATGAAAAGAAATATCTTTCAATTAAACGATTTAAATATGATGACAAGAAAAGATTAATTCAACGTTATTCAAAAGATAGTGGATTAATTAAAATGACTTCTGTTGAAAGCTTTATTTATAATGACAAGAATCAATTAGTTGAAACTAATATAAAACCCGATACCAATTCTCAACATATTGTTTCACAAACTATTTATAATTATGATGTTTTAGGAAAACTAACTTCAGTTTTATCTAGCCAAAATACCGAAGGAATATCAAGTAAATCATATTATTATAATGATAACATGAAGCTTATTAAACTTATCGAATATCCATTTAGTAATAATGATAGTGTTGTATCTTTTTATTTGTATGATACTAAAACAGGAAAAAAAATTCAGGAGATAACTAAAAAGAAAAAAATAGATTATTTAATAGATTATTCATATGATGTTTATGGGAATTTAATAACTGAGAATAAATATTCTCTATCTAACCAAAAAGAGAAAAAAGATATAGAAAATATTCAATATGAATATGATATTGAACATAAATTAATAAATAAAATTATTGAAGTTAAATCTAAAATATCCAGTTTTAGTATGCGAGAACTTAAAACAGGAACAAAACTTCAAGAAAATACAAGTTCTACAGATGTTAATATAAAATACTGCATTGCATATAAATATGATAAGAACAAAAATCTTATTTACGAATTTGAAGATAAAAATAGATTTAACTCAAATAATGGGACAAATCCTATAAAATATATTTACAATGAAAAAAATCAACTGCTAGAAAAAATAGAATTAAAAAATCTTGATACAAATAAAATTTCAATTAAAAGAACATATCAATATGATTCAAAAGGTACATTGATAACTGAAACTATAATTATGGATGGTATATCATATCTAAAGAAGTTTGAATATGATACTAACTATAATTTAATCACTGAAATTGAATATTCTAGTAAAGGTCAAGACAATTTATTTAAAAAATGTAATTATAATTCCAATGGTAAAATAATGGAAGAAATTTCTTATAAACCGAATAGAAGTCTTTTAAAATATGTTTATGAAACTAATAAATAAAAGTATAATTGTTCATTAATAATCTGTACAGCGAAAAATATTCAGGAAGCTCGAATTATTTCAATAATAGGGCAAAGTAACACATAACAATGATAGTATTGTTGCAAAAGGAGGACGTATAATTGATTTATTTTCGACACTATCTCACAAACTGATAACTATTTTTCTCCGAATTATTAGCTACCATCAATACTAAAAATGCCAAACGGATGACTATTCTATACTTGATTGATAATTAAAAAACAAATGAAGCGTATAAAAAATAAACTTCTTTTTATTGTTATGTTTTTAATAAATATAACAATACTCATTCTTCATTTTTTAAATTCATATTTAGAAAACTATAAACATAATTTATATTTTGACTTGGAGCCAAAGGGATATAGAGAAATGTCAGGTCTATTTATTTCTTTTTTAACTATAATTGGAGCAATCGTTTTGTTTATATTCTTTATTCGATTGATAATATTCTTAATTAACGAAAAAGAGGCAGACAATTCATTCAAAACCTCTTATATAATTTTTGGTTTTCTTCCTTCCATCATATGGATTTTAATATTACTAAAACTCAATATTGTATTATCCATAGATATTTATAAAGTAAGCAATTTAAAGCAATATGAAAAATGTTCTCTATGTCAAAATGAATTCTCTGGAAATGGAATAGACAGACCTTTTGATAATTTCGATACAACTGAGACTTTCCCTTTTCAAGATAAACAGAAAAAAGTATTTATTAGACAAATGAAAAAAGATGGTCGTATGAAGTGTTATTATTCCAATTTTGAAGGGTTAAATATATTTGATTTCTATTTCGATGCTGTTTATGAATTTGAAAATGGATATGCTATTGTTAATTATGAAGGTAAATTTGGAGTATTAGATTCTATCGGACAATTTTCAATAGAGCCTAATATTGAATGTATATTAGAAAAGAGAAACAATTTTATAATTTGTTATTATGGGAAAGTCGGCTCTGAAAGCGGTCCATACTGTTTTGAATCTGGTGAACAATCTTTAAAAACATTAAATGGTCAAACTCTAATCTTAACTGAAAAACAAAGTATTAATTTTGAAAACGATTCTGTTGTTTTAGTTTCTGATAACAAAAAACAAAGTCATTATAATGTGAATCAAAAAAAATATATAATCCCGTCCAGATAGTTTAAAACTTTAATTAAGTAAATAACTATATTTGATAACAAACAACAGATCATAAATTTAAGTATAGGCGGTAACTTGTTAGCGGTTTTTTAAAAAGACAAAAAATGAAAAAGAAATTTAATCTCCATCTTAGGATTTTTTTATTAATAGTAGTGAGTTGTATAACACTTTCTTCCGCTACCGATAAAGGTCAAATTGAAAAAACTCCTGTATTTAAAAAAGGAACTTTTTGGAAAATTAAATGTGAACAGTTAACTGATTATTCAGGGAAAAAGGTGACTAACAATGTAACTACTCTTAGTTGCTATATAGATAGTATTACAAAATATAATGGTATTGATGTATACAAAGCAACCTTTTTAAATCTTGAACAACAAAAAGTAGCTACTTGCTTAATCGATAAAAGTAATCTTAAAATTATTTTACTAATCGCTCAATATGCTAATAATAAAATTGATACACTATCGCACGATTTTGCATTACTTAACTTCCCTCTTTTCCTTGGGAAAAAGTGGAATGGTATATGTAAATATGAGAAAATGCCTCGCAGATATATCACAACTCTCGATTCTAAGTTTGAAGTTGTAGATGTAAAGGACACTACATTGAAATTCAATGGTGATGAAATTAAGACAAAAGCATTTTATATAAATGGAATATTTATGGATGGCAAAATGAAATCAATAGGGAATTATTTATACTTAGCACCAAATAAAGAATTTCCAGGTAGCTGTCCTATCTTTTTGTGGAACGAGTTTTTAACTACAGTTCATTCTGAAAATGAAACTAGAGTTGCTTGGAATTATACTATGATAGATTTTAATTGGTAATAAGAACAACCACTAAAACAATTTTTGGAAAAAAAGTTATCTGTTCACATAAAACAACGTATTTTTATTTGAGAAACAAATTCTAATTTATATGCGAAATATCGTATTTTTTATAATAGCTATAATTTTTTCTCTTAAAAGTTTAGGGCAGAATAAACGAATTGTAAGTGTCAAAGAGTCTCCGATATTTTGGCATTCAATTGATAGTTATATTAATAATCCTGTCTGTTTTGTCGATATTACAAGGGTATTTTCATTACCTGATACAAATAGTATTGTATTAGGTATTTTAAAACCAAAAGAGCATTTAGAATTGCTCTGTGAAGGTGAAAAAAATGGAGAATTACAGTTTGAATATATCAAAGAAAATGGTTCAGTTTCTTATGGAACTAAATATACAATATTCAAATGGTATGAGATAAACTATCGATCAAACAATGGTTTAGTTAAAGCATATATAAAAGCATCAGATATTGCTGAAACAAGTTTTAATGGAAAAAACAATCTATATGTTTTAAAAAAATGCGACTCAGCTCTGTGCGTTATAGTATATAAATATGATAATTTGAAGAAACAATTTATTGATAGTTTAAAAATTGACTTCGCATACGATATTACAGCAATAAAAAACATTGGCGGGATAGAATGGAAAAATGTTGATGTTATATTTAGGATAAGCAGTTTGGGAGCATATTGTGGTGGTGGTGAGGAAAATAAAATAATTGTTTCTACAAAAGATTCACTTTTTCTATTAACTAGAAGTGGTTTCGAGAATAATGAAGACACGGAGGACTTTTCATCATCAAAAGTATATCTTCCTCGAAAGCTGGATAATGGAAAAACATTATTAGTAGAGAATGGTGATTTAGAAAATATATTTAATGTCTATAATGGTACATTAAATGTCTTTAATTGTCCACATAAATTTAATTTTCCTAAGCAAGAATTAGTTGCATTGAAAAAAAGTTTTCAAATTAATGATTCAACTAAACATCAAAATAAGACAGGAAACGTTGGAATGAAAACTAAATCAATTTTTAAATTGTTTAGATGGAACGGAAGAACGTTAGCTTATTTAATGACTTTATAGTCCTGAAGTTTAATTCTATAATCAATAATAATGTTAGAGTTGTTTTTTGATTTACAATACAAATAAAAAATATTTGTATTGCTTGAAGATTACAAAACCTTATTAATTTGAGGCTATTTTAGAAGCATATTTTAGATTTAATTGATTCAACATCTAAAGTCAATGAAATTGTGATTGACTCGAAAAGCAATGTTTGATTTTTAACCAAAGAAGGGTAATTCGTATTTAATGAAAACGGATTACCCTTTTAGAAACTTATTTCAGAACTAAAAAATCTGTATCCCAATAAAACAAAAATATTAAATAAAATGGAAGCACCACAAACATTAAGAAGACCTGCTAATTGGCAAGATTTTGAATCTCTTTGCAAAAAATTATGGGGTGAAATTTGGAATAGTTCTGACATAAGAAAAAATGGTAGAAATGGGAATAATCAACATGGAGTTGATGTTTATGGAATCCCAGATGGTGAAAATCAATATTACGGAATTCAATGTAAAGGGAAGGATGAGTATACTGATAAACATTTTACAGAAGATGAGATTAATATAGAAATAGAGAAAGCAAAATCATTTTTACCCCCTTTAAAAAAATATTATTTAGCAACAACTGCAGTTAAAAATGCGGATATTGAACAATTTGTGAGACAAAAAAACATTGAAAGTATCAAATCTGGACTTTTTAGTATTGAACTTTATTCATGGGAAGATATTGTCGAACTAATAGATGAAAATAAACGAACGCATGATTGGTATATAAAAAACCAAAATTATAAAACTCAAAAAAGTGTTTCAATTACTTTTCAAAATGGTGAAAAGGAAATAATTTGTTATCCAAAATTCAGAAAGGAAACGATAAATTATATGCAAAAAGCCCCTGTGGTTAGTAGTATTTATTCTACAAATTCAATGATTGCGAGTTTTCTAAAACAGCAACAAGCCATCCCCATTATCACTGTCGGTCATTCAACTTTGTTTTCAACACAAATAAGTTTAAGTTATTTTGGATTCTTTATTTATATTCATAATTCAGGTGTCGAACCAATTGAAGATTATAAACTGCTATTTGATTTTCAAGGTGAGATTTGTGATTTGAAAAATTCAAATATTAAAAAATCGGGAATCTTTCCGAGTTTTAAACAATACCCTTCAACTACATATTTATGGTTTGATAAGCTTAATGGAAAAATAGTTCCAAGAACTAATATATTAGTTGGGGATGATACAATGACTAGTGATGAAATATTTATCAAATCATCCCCCCAAAAATCTCAAATCATAATTAATTGGAAATTAATTTCTAAAGATTTTAAAACTAATGGTCAGTTAATCTTAAATGTTCAACCTAATATTGAGACAGAATATAAAGAAGTTTTAGTGGAAGACCCGTTGTCTGTTAAAGTTTTAGAAGGTGAAATTGAAGAATATATTGTTGACAAAAATGATTAAAATCTAACAGTAAAATATCGTTTTTAAACTGTTTTAAAGAACCCTATTTGTTGATAACTTGTCATTACTAAATATAAATAATCATTTCTAAATGAATTCAACTTTGTATTTTTGACATAAACAGTCAACAAAAGAATTGTCAACAAAAATGATACGAGATAAGATAAAAGAATTAAGAACACAAAACGAATTACCTCTACGAAAAGTAGCAGCTTTACTAGATATCGATGTTGCTATTTTGAGTAAAATGGAACGAGGAGAACGCAAACTAACAAAAGAAGTAGTTCTAAAGCTTGCAGACATTTATAAATATAATGCTGACGAACTTTTAGTTTTATTTCTTAGCGATAAAATATTATATGAAATTCAAGATGAAGACCTCGGTGAACGGGCATTAAAAGTAGCAGAAGAAAGAGTAAAATATTTAAAAGCGAATAAAAAGAAATGACAATTAATAAACTAATAGAAAAATATAAGTCAAACAGAGAGTATTACCTGACAAGTAAATATAATGAAACACTGCTTCGCAGTGATTTCTTAGACCCACTTTTCGAGTTGCTAGACTGGGATATTAAAAATAACGCAGGAAAACCCACAAATGAGAGAGAAGTAATCTTAGAGGAAGCTTTGAAAGCAAATGCTTCTGAACATTCAAAAAAACCTGATTATACATTCCGTTTATTCTCTGAAAGAAAATTCTTTTTAGAAGCAAAAAAGCCTTGTGTTTCAATCGAATCAAATAATGATTCAGCTAAACAAGTGAGGCGATATGGTTTTACAGCAAAACTAAAAATTTCTGTTCTATCAAATTTTGAATATCTCATTATTTATGACACATCTGTAAAAGTTGAGAAAGACGATACTCATCATAAAGCATTAGTAAAAAAATATCATTATACTGAATATGTAGAGAAGTTTGAAGAAATATCAAAGTTTTTAGGTAAAAATGCTGTTTATTCTGGTGCATTCGAAATCGAATGGAAAGATATTGAAACCAAATTAAATCATTATTCAATAGATAATCTTTTCCTTAGTCAAATTAATGATTGGAGAAAATTATTGGGAGCTGAAATATATATACAAAAGCCTGAAATTGATGAACAACAATTAAATGATATTGTTCAAAGTTATTTAAACAGAATAATCTTTTTACGTGTCTGTGAAGATAGAAATCTAGAAGATTATCAAACACTTTTGAAATATGCAGATCATAACGATTTTAAAGCATTAATTACGAAATTTCAACAAGCAGATAAAAGATACAATTCAGGGCTTTTTAATCAACTATTAAGCGATAACTTAATTGAAAATGTAAGTTCAGTCTTTTGGACAATAATCAAACAATTATATTATCCTGAAAGTCCTTATTCTTTTAGCGTATTTTCATCTGATGTATTGGGTAGTATATATGAAATTTTCCTTTCCGAGAAATTAGCTATCATTGACAGTGCAATAGCTTTGATAAAAAAACCTGAAAATATTGATAGGGATATTATCACAACACCAACATTTATAATCAATGATATTCTAAGAAACACCGTTTTACAAAAATGTCAAGGTAAAACAGATAAAGAAATACTCAAACTTAAATTTGCAGACATTTCATGTGGTTCAGGTGCATTTTTGTTGGAATTATTTCAATTACTCAATGATATTTTAATTGACTACTACTTAAAAGCGGATAAGTCAAAACTCATTCAAACAAGCATTAATACATTCAAACTCCCATACAAAACGAAACGAGAGCTTCTATTAAATTGTATTTTTGGCGTAGATAAAGATTTTAATGCTGTTGAAGCAACTAAATTTGGTTTACTACTTAAACTTTTGGAAGATGAAGATATAAATTCAACAATTGCTTCAAAGCCTGTATTACCCGACTTATCAAGTAATATTTTCTTTGGGAATAGTTTATTAAATCCTACACAAGTAGAAGATAAAGAACAACAAATAATCATAAATCCATTTGATTTTACATCACTTACTTTTGATGTAATTGTTGGTAATCCACCTTATTTGAAGTCGGAGGATATGAAAAACATAACACCCCTTGAACTTCCACTTTACAAAACGAACTTTGTTTCTGCGTATAAACAATTTGATAAATATTTCCTTTTCATTGAACAAGGTCTGAATCTACTTACCTCCGATGGCATTTTAGGATATATTGTTCCAAGTAAGTTCACCAAGGTGGGTGCAGGTGAAAAATTAAGAGAAGAATTAACAACCAAAGGATATTTACATTCAATTGTTTCGTTTGGTGCAAACCAAGTTTTTGCAGATAAAACAACTTATACTTGTCTTCTCATTTTAAATAAAAAAGCACAAACAACCTTTCAATATGCAGAAGTAAAGAGTTTGAAAAGTTGGAAAGTAAGAGAAGCTGGAGCAGTAACATTTGCATCGAAAAACACCAATGAATTAAATAATGAAGTTTGGGTTCTAGTTCCTACCGACCAAATAAATGCATTTAACAAAATTGTTTCTCAAAGTATAAAATTGGATGAATTGGTCGGCGATATTAATATTTTCAATGGAATTCAAACTAGTGCCAATAATATATATATTTTCTCACCAACCAAGGAAGATACAAAACATTATTACTTTTCTAAAAAAGGCGAAGATTTCACTATTGAAAAAGCAATAACTAAACCATATTTTCAAACATCTACTGGCGATGATAATCTAAATACATACAGAACTTTCAAACCAAACGCACGGGTTCTTTTTCCATATAAAAACACGAAAACAGGGGTTGAGATAATTCCACTTCCAACAATTCAAATAAAATATCCTTTGGCTTATGCATATTTGCAAAAGCATAAAGATGCTTTAAATATACGAGATATTAAACCAGAGCCACTAACAGAAAACGAATGGCATCGATACGGCAGACATCAAAGTTTAGACAGTTGTGGTTTGCCCTCAAAAATTATTGTTGGTGTTCTATCGGTTGGCGACAAATATGCAATAGATATTCATGGAACATTAATTTCTTCGGGTGGTACAGCTGGATATTGCGTTGTTGCAATACCAACAGATTCTAAATACTCTATTTATTACATTCAAGCTATTCTGAACTCAAAGTATTTAGAATGGTTTAGTGCAATATATGGTGAAGTTTTTAGAGGAGGATATATTGCAAGAGGAACAAAGGTTTTAAAAAACTTGCCTATTCGCAAGATTGATTTTTCTAATGCCGATGAAAAAGCATTACACGATGACATTGTTAGAACTCAAAAAGAATTAATCAGTATTTTCGACAAACTAGATGCAAACGCAGGAAATAAAAGAGTTTTAACTCCACTACAAGGACAATTTACAAGAGAAAAGGCAAACTTAGACCTATTATTAGTCAAGCTATATAATTTAGGTAGTGATGATTCATTAATTCCATTAATAAAAGAATTGTATGAAGCTAATTAAGAATGCATCAGCCGAGAAATTAAGAGGTGGCTTTTATACACCTGAACCTATTGCAGCATTCATTCTAAAATGGGGGATCAATGGTAGTGTCGATTCCGAAATATTAGAACCAAGCTGTGGCGATGGCGTTTTTATTGAACAAATAAAAGATAATAAACATAAATTCAAAAGTGTTACAGCAGTTGAATTTGACAAAATTGAAGCAGAGAAAACCAATAAGATTAAATTAAAAAATAAAGAAGTAATCAATACCGATTTCCATTTATTTTGCAACGAAACAACACAACGGTTCGATTTGGTTGTTGGCAACCCACCTTATATTCGCTATCAATATTTCGATGAAGACCAACAAAAAGAAGCAATAAAAGTTTTTAACCGAGCTAAATTGAAATATTCAAAACTTACAAATGCTTGGGTTTCGTTTGTTGTAGGTTCAAGTTTGTTGCTAAAAGAAATGGGAAAGATAGGATTCGTTATTCCTGCTGAATTATTGCAAGTTTCATATGCACAGCAATTACGAGAATTTTTGGCTCATACATTCAATAAAATTAATATTATTTCCTTTGAGAAATTAGTTTTTCCCGATATTCAACAAGAAGTTGTTTTGTTGCTCTGTGAAAAAAATGGAAGTGATTCTCACTTGATAGAACACTTAGAACTAAAAGATGCATCCGACCTTAGCCGATTAGATGTAAACATACTTAAAAGTCCAAAGAAAAAGATTGATTTCAAATCGAATAAATGGACATATTATTTTCTTGAACAAGAAGAAATTGATTTTCTTGAACAAATAGCAGAACAACGAAATATCCCATCAATTAGTAAATATGCAAACGTTGAAGTTGGAATAACAACAGGTGCTAACGACTATTTTACGATACCGTTACCTGTTGTAGAAGCTTATGACCTTCAGGAATATGCCCGACCAATGGTTGGTAGAAGTGTTCAAGTTAATAGTGTAATTTTTACAAAACAAGATTGGGAACTAAACAGACAAACAAAAGCCAAAGCCCATTTGTTAGTTTTTCCACCGAAAGAAAAGATTAACGGACACATTGGTGTAAATTCATACATTAAGTTAGGCGAATCAATGAAAATTAATAAAGGATACAAAACAGGCATTCGCGATGACTGGTTTGTAATTCCTTCAATAAAATTATCCGATGCTTTATTTATCAGAAGAAACAACTTGTATCCTCGATTAATCTTAAATGAAGCTGAAGCCTATACAACAGATACAATGCACCGTGTATCGATGAAAAAAGATACCAATAAACACGCTTTTATAGCAAGTTATTATAATTCATTGTCTTTGGCATTTTCCGAAATTGTTGGACGCAGTTATGGTGGTGGTGTTTTAGAGCTAATGCCAAGCGAAGCAGGGCATATCCTCTTACCATATCAAACCGCAAACGCTAATTTACTCTCAACAATTGATAACATGATGAGAGAGAAGAAAAATATTGACGAGATTCTAAAAATAACCAATGAACAAATCCTAAAAAAAGGATATGGATTTACCGATAAAGAAATTAAACTTGCTCATAGTATTTGGAGAAAATTATCAGCAAGAAGATTAAATAGGAGTTAGTAATTTAAAAATCAATCAACATGAAAAGACAATCAGTAGAATCCTCAAATCTAGCTTCAATCGGTTATGATGAAGCAACACAAATTCTTGAAGTAGAATTTAAACATGGTGGAGTTTATGAATATTATGATGTGCCAATTGAAGTATATGAAGGAATAATGAATGCTGATTCTCACGGCAAATTCTTTGCTGCAAATATTAGAAATGATTATAAATATCAAAAACGATAACCATGAAAACTCTAATAAATGAAGCAATAAGAAATAAAAACATACTTAAGTTTAATTATCAAGGATTTTATAGAGTAGTTGAACCACATACTTTTGGCATATTCAGTAATGGTAATGAACTATTAATAGCATATCAAATAGATGGGGAAAGTAAAAGCAGAAAACCACCTTTTTGGGGTAACTTTCAAATTAATGAAATCGAGGATTTAACTATTTCAGAAGACTCATTTTCGGAACCTAGAGATGGATATAAAAAAAGAGATAAAAGATTCAAATTGATATTTTCTGAGTTATGATAACAAAAATAGAATCAATAACAAATTTTGGAATTTATCGGAATTTCAATTGGAATTCTTCACCCAATATTAGAGACTTTAATTTTAAAAATATTTTTTATGGCTGGAATTATTCGGGAAAGACAACATTATCTAGGATTTTCAGCTCATTAAGAGATAAAAAACTTCATGAAAGTTACGATAATGGATTTTTTAAAATAAAAGCACTTGATGGAGATTTTGATTCAAATAATCTTGAATCATTTCCATACGATTTACTCGTTTTTAATTCTGATTATATAAAAGATAATTTGAATTTTAGTATTCACAAAGATAAAATTTCTGATTCTAAAACCATTTTATTTGAAGTTGGGGATAATGCAGTTTATCAGACAAAAATAAATAGTCTGAAAGACCAAATAAACTTGATTATTGGAACTGATTCTATTATTGGTAAAAAAGCAAAATTCTCTTCATCCATAGAGGAATTTGAAAATTACGACAAATCATATTCAGGTAAATTTACAATTTTGGCTAAAGAAATTAAGGATGAGCATTTTATAAGCTTAATTAATTTCACTAAAGTACACTTAAAGCCAATTGTTACAAATGTTAAGGAAAATCCGTCTACACATATAATTGTTGATAGCAAAAGACTTATTCAAATTAGTGAGGTTGTAAAAACGAGTGAACCAAAAGTTGAGATAGATAAAGTTCAAATTATTATTTCATATTCTGAAATAATTGAAAAAACCAATAGGATATTGAGTTGTATCCCTGATAAAAACAAATTAGATAAAATACTCGATAATAACATAGAAGCATACACTTGGGTAAAAAAAGGTCAAGAATTTAATAAAGCGAATAATAAATGCCTTTTTTGTGATAATATTATCAATGAAAAAAGAATTAAATTCCTTACTGAGTATTTTAATAGTCAAGCATCTAATCTTAAAGAAGAAGTTGAAATTGTAACACGTTTAATATATGAAGAATTAAACAAACTAAATACAATTAACTTACCGTCAAGTAGTAATGATTTTAATTTAGGGTATATTGAAGAATATATTATTCTAAAAAAACAATTTGATAAAATAATTGGTTCTTATAAAAAGCATTTGAACCAAATCCTTAAAAAAATGGAAATCAAATTGAACAAATCACTATATTTAAGTGTCGAAGAAATACAACAATTTAAATTTGAAGATTTAATAAACGCTTTAACTTTTATTAATGTACACATCACTAAGAATAATGATTTCACTATAGGTTTTCCGCATAGGATAGAAAGCGAAAGGAAAATATATATAAACCATTTGGTTGCTTCTTTCTTAAAAAGGGAGAAATATATCTTCAAAGAAAAGAAATATGAAAAAGCTCTAAACGAAATTGACAACCTTAACAAAAAAGTTCAGGAATTTGAAAAGCAAATTTTGTTTTATGAATCAAAAAAAGTAAGTGATGAAGAAGGTGCATTGCAGTATACCTATTTTATTCAAAGTTTTTTAAGCAGAGAAGATATTGAAATTAAGTTAGATATTTCTACAAAGAAATTTAAATTACTCAGAAACAATGAAAATGCATCAAATTTTAGCGAAGGTGAAAAAACAGCCATTGCATTTTCTCATTTTTTAGTATCTATTAAAGCTATTGAATCAAAAGGTAAATTCAAAGATTATATCGTATTTGTTGATGACCCAATTTCAAGTTTGGATGGTAATCATATTTTTCAAATAAATTCATTATTAAAAGAAACATTTTTTACTCAAATTTCAACCCCCAATGATCCAAATCAAAATATGTGGGATATAAAATGCAAACAATTATTTATCTCCACACATAATTTTGAATTCTTTAATTTAATGAAGGAACTCCCTACCAGCAAAGGATATAGATATTCAAAAAAGGAAAAAAGCAATGAGTCCAGATATTTCATTGAGAGGAGTTTGCTTGATTCAAAAATTCTAATATTACCAAAGATATATGATTCTTTTGCTTCTGAGTATCATTATTTATTTAATGAAATAGTTCTTTTTGACAAAGAACAAAATAAAGGAAATTCAGAAAAATTATTATTAATCCCCAATATATTGAGAAGATTCGTGGAAATGTATACTTTAACAAAATACCCTAGCGATGACCCGTTTGATGAAAGAGCTATTGAAGTTTTTGGTAAAATAGAATCAAAAAGAATCCTAAAACCACTTCATTACTTCAGCCATTTTGATAATATTGATAGAATTGGTAAACAAAGTGATTTAATAGCAGATTTACCTTTTGCCTGTTCTACATTAATTAAAGTGATTAAAGAAAATGATAATATACATTACAAAGCATTATTAAAAGCAATAAGTTAAATATGTCTACAATTAAAATAAATCACCAACTTCAAAGAATCGAAATTAAAGAATTTGAAATCGAAAATCAAATCGTTTTCAACTTCTTCGATAAGTTATCAGTAAACGAACGCGACGAAAAACTGCTTCGTGCTATATACATTGGAGTATTAGCATTGATGGAAGATAGAATTTCATCGTTCCTTTCCAAAACATCTAATGAATTGGGAACAGAACTAGAAAGTTTGAAGATGATTTTTGAGATGAAAAAGGAGCTTTTTTATAAATCAACAATTAAAGGGACTCTTGCAGAAGATGATATTGCAGAGTTTTTAAATCAATATTTTTCAGATAAAAAATTAAAAGATAGAGCATTCTTAACGGGAAATTCGGCTGGAAATATACCTAAGAACAAAACAGGTGATATAATATGCGAAGTAAATGGTAGTCCTGATTTAAAAATTGCAATTGAATGTAAATTTGATAAAAGTGTTCGTTTAGGCGATATTGAAAGTAAAGATATATTTACTCGTAAATCTGATACAGCTTGGAGTCAGTTAATTGAAGCCCAAGCAAATAGAGATAGTAGAGTAAGTTTGATCGTTTTTGATATATCACTAGTTGAAAATTCAATTTTAAAGAATTTTGAAAATGTTGGATATATTCCTGGGGTTGGATTTATTGCAATTATTAATTCCCAAAAAGGTGATTATTCAAATCTAGCAATAGCATATATGCTAGCTCGTGATATTGCAATAAATGCGAAAGTCCTTGAATTGGATAAAGATATACTTGCTATGATTGTCAACAGAATTATTAAAGATATAAATGAGGTTCTTTCAATAAAATCGTTAGTTTTAAACAATATTGAAAACAATAAAGCAATTTTAAAACAACTTGAAAAATCAATTCTTTTAATGGAATTTAATCAAGAATATTTGAAACGTTTTTTAATACAGGGGACATTAACAAAAAAGGATTTACTTGATTTCTATATAGGTGAAGATATTAAAGATAAGTATAGGCTAATTGAAAAGGAAATAAACGATTTATAATGCCAAAGCTAAAAGGGGATAAAAACTTTATGGGGCTTACAAATGCGGAATGTATTGTAGCTTTTAAGCATGTTTTAGATAATTCTGATAGTTTATACGAGGATGCTAAATTATTGGCGAACAACGGCTCATATGGACGAGCAACTTCTATGTTAATTCATTCTACAGAAGAAATGATGAAAGCATTTATTTTGTTTTTGGATGGGCATGGGTTTCAGTTTAGAAGTAAAGTAAGTGGAATACATAACCTATTTGTTAATCATAAATTAAGATATGGTCTTGCAATGCTTCTTTCAATCCTTTATATCTTGTCAGAAGATTTAAAACATATGTTGAATATTGTAAAAAATACTCCCAAGCTAGTAATTGATTTCAATAAAGATAAAGATGAGGCGAAAAATGTTATTTTAAATTATGCCCAAAAGAAAATAAAAACTATTTGTCAAGAAGTTCTATGGTTCTCCAAAGCTGAATTTTTAAGACAAGATGGATTTTATGTTGATTATGTTGATGATATTAAAACTCCTCTACAGATTAGCAAAAAAGATTTTGATGATGTTCTTGTTAGAATAGATGGTATGAAAAGTTTTGTTTCTGAACTATATCAAAGTTTTGAATCTAATGACGAAATGTTTTTACAAGAAATTGATAATGCTAAAAGAAGGTTTATAAATGAGAATTGGTATGGACATATTAGTAAATTGATAGAAAAATTCACTGACAGAAAAAATAATCCTTTTGAAAATGTATTAAATATATTAAGCGAATTTTCTGAGGAGTTAAATAATAAAATTATTAAGTGATTATTTCTCCCATTAAAATCAAATAAAATTATACATCGTTAATTTAATATAACTGATTATTTGTTCACATTTAGAATTATATATTGTAAGGGACACCAATTTCGATGTCCCCTTTCAATATATAATTTAAATTTCTTACTTCACCGATTCAGTAAGCTCTTTACCAGCTTTAAATCCTACAACTTTCTTAGCTGCTATTTGAATTTCTTTTCCTGTAGAAGGGTTTCTTCCAGTACGAGCTGCACGAACTGAAGTTTTGAAAGTTCCAAATCCAACAAGTCCAACATTATCGTTAGCTTTTAATGCTTTTGTGATAGAAGCTACTAATCCGTCCAAAGCTTTTTTTGAATCTGTTTTTGTTAATCCTGATTCTGCTGCAATTGCATCAATTAATTCTGATTTGTTCATAATGAGTTTGATTATAAGGTTTATATATACACAAATATAACGATTTGGGATATAGCTACGACTAAATATTACAGATTTATACAATTTTTTACAAATCGGAACAAATAAATTACAATTTTTTACAACTAATTACAATAATTTACGAAAACTAACAAAAAAGTACAAATTTTTATGAAAAATACGCTGGTTTTACTGCGTTTTGATAATAAATAGCATTTGTCGTTAATATAGAAAATTACTTTTTGCCTTATTCTGTTGAATTTTGATGTACCAATGGGGATTGATTTGCAAATTGATTATTAACTAAATACTAATTTATTATGCAAACAATTCAAACGGAAAAGCAGACGGAACTAGTCAATGCACTATCAAAAACACCTTCAAAAAAAACAGTACTTGTATCAAAACATTTAAACGGATTACAAAAAATCTTACTCAACTTTCAACAAGAAATGGAACTTAATTTACAGAATTCCACTTCGGCAAAACAGCAATTAGATTATCTATCAAAAACAAACATACTCTTTCTGAATGCTTTCATGTTTTTTGAAGGTTCTTTTGAATTTTTATTGTTCCCCGATGAAAATATTGAATTAAAGAAACAACGTATTACCAGTTTCAAGAAAGCTCATGTTCTAATTTATAATCAGACAATTCAGTTTATTGATAGAACTATCGAGCATATTAAATATTTATTTGAGAACAAGATGTTATTTGAAAACATAAAGCAATTAAGTAAATATGTTATAGTAGAAAAGACCTGTAAACCTATTGATATTGTTGAGCTTGGCTATGCTTTATTTTATACTGGATTTTTTATAAATAGAACTGGCGAAACACTTAAACTGTATGATTTTATTGAAAATCTAGGTCGATTTTTCGGAATTGAGATAACCAATATGCGACAAAGACTCCAAGAGCTACGAATACGTGTAAAAAGTCCAATAATATTTTTGCAACAATTAATGAATACTTTCATAAGCAACCTAAAAGCAGAAAAATAATTTCCTTATTTTACGGGCTTTGTAGAAGAAAATCTCTTGCCGTATGCCTTACGGCAAGAGATTTTCTATTTTTTTTCATATACTATTGTAGCCAAATTTTAAAACGATAGAATATGGCTTTAGAGATTATTTCCGTAGAAGATTTAGAAAAATTCAGAACCACTTTATTACATGAAATAAGTGAGTTACTGGAACGAGAGCGAAAACTCGATATTTCTAAAAAATGGCTCAAATCGAGCGAAGTAATTAGACTATTGAAAATGTCTAACTCAACACTTCAATACCTCCGTGATACGGGTGCTGTACCCTTTACTAAATTCGGAAGTACTATCTATTACGATAGAGACGATATTCACGAAATAATGTATTCAAATAAGATAAAATCTAATCAATAATTCCATGAATTTCTTTACTCAATTCTTCGCATTCTACGAAGTTATCGTCGTTGATTTACGTTTAAAGCATTATCATATAAGCCTGTATATCAGTATTTTGTATTTGTGGAATAAAAACCGATTTAACGAATACATTTTTTTAAACAGAGAATCAACGCTAAAGTTAAGTAAAATAGGCTCTAATCACACATATTACAATAGTTTACGCAATTTGCATGATTGGGGGTATATTGAATATTTTCCAAAGCAAATGGGCGAAAGTGTAACTAAAATCAGGCTCATTATTTTTGAATATTCCGATGCAGATTTTGCCATTTTAGATGAAATGTACGGTGCATATATGCACCACCATGATGCATTTATGCACCCACACGGTGCAGATATGCACTCACTCGTGCACCGAGACGGTGCATATCTGCACTCAGTCAGTGCAGATATGCACCCGTTCAGTGCATATCTGCACCCAACTCGGTGCATATCTGCACCCTTATATAAAGTATTAAAGTATATAAAAGATAAAGAAAGTATTTTTAAGAATTATAACGGGAATTCAAATTCACAAAATGCAGTTCAAATTCCACCAAATAATTTTCAAAATTTAGAAGAAGATTTGAAAAGAAAAAAAGTTGCGGCAAAAAAAGAAAATGAATTTACCAATTTTCCAACCCAACTGGAAACGATTGCTTTTTTTGAATCAAATAATTCCAGTACCGAAACCGCACAAAAATTTTATAATTACTATTCCGCCATCGGTTGGGTCACAAAAAGCAACATTCCGATTGTTGATTGGCAATCGGCTGCAAAAACATGGATTTCAAACGAACGAGTACAACCAACAATTTCAAAAAACGATTACGATGAAGCCTTTTAAATTTGATTCATTCCTTGCGGAATTTGAAAAGAGAGGAAAAGCCTTGTACGGCGAAAAATATGATATTGCGAATTGCGATATACTTGTTTTACAAAAACTACTGACATATTTCGATTGCAACGAAGAAAAAGCGAAGGAGTTGAATATTGATTTTGCAAAAGGATTGTTTGTCAATGGGCAGATAGGTTGCGGTAAAACGTCCGCAATGCGTATCTTTAGAGAGTTTTTAGCTCCGAAGCATAAATTTATCATCAAAGCATCACGGGAGGTCGCGTTTGAGTTTGTAAAAGACGGCACAGATGTTCTGTTCAAATACAGCAATAAACGAGGACTTAAAGATGAAAAACCTCGTGATTACTGCTTTGATGATTTGGGATTGGAGACAAAATCAAACTTTTTTGGAAACAATGTGAATGTTATGCGTGAAATAATTCTTTCCCGATATGATTTGTTTATTTCAGATGGCATTATAACGCATTTCACATCAAATCTGAATGCAAAGTTGATTATGGACGTGTATGGAAAAGAAGTTCGCAGTAGAATGCGTGAAATGTGCAACATAATCACTTTTGATCCTTCAATTAAAGACAATCGGAAATAAAAAAGAGGCAATTCTATTCAAAATTGCCTCTTTTTCGGAACTAATTTGCTGCTTTCAACAGCTTTTCAGTTGGTTCTTGATTTTCTAACTTTTGTCTTAAAATCTGCATATCGCTACTAATTTTTGAATCGACAACTTTAGCATAAATCTGTGTTGTTTTGATGCTTGTGTGTCCCAACATTTTTGAGACAGTTTCAATTGGGACACCGTTGGTAAGCGTTACCGTTGTTGCAAAAGTATGTCGTGCAATGTGAAATGTAAGTGGTTTTGTAATTCCGCATAGTTTGGCAATAATTTTCAGATGTGTATTTATCACCGTATTGCCTAGTGTCGGAAGAACATGGTTTGGCAATCGCAAAAAGGTAGTGTTCTCGTATTTTTTGATGATAGCTGCTGCTTTTGGCAAAATTGGTAGATTAACTGGAATATCTGTTTTTGTTCGATATGTTTTAATCCACAGTTCTCTATCCATTCCTAAGCCAAGATTATCATTCGTTAAACTTGTTGAATCAATATACGCCAAGCCAGTATAACAACTGAAAATGAAAATATCTTGGACAAGTTCAAGCATTGGAAGTGAAAACTCTGCCTTTTCAATCTTTTGGAGTTCTTCGAGCGATAAAAACAGTCTATTTGTGGGAACATACGAAACTTTATATTTCATAAATGGGTCACGAGCCAACCATTCATTTTGAATTGCGAGATTCACAATTTTTCGCATTCGCACAATGTGCTTTGTAATCGCATTTCTATTACAAACTCTAACACCGTCTTTGTTCTTTTGATAGATATATTGCTCAAAATCAGTTATAAATTTTAAGTTTAGTTGCGATAAACAAATGTCTGTTTTGTTCATCGTCTTTTGGAGAAATTCCTTGAAATATTTTTGTGTAACGATGTAATGATTGATAGTTCCTGCTGCAAGCGTATGAACACAATTATTCATGTGATAATCAAAAAGATTCATTAGAGTATATTCAGCATCTTTCACTCCGAAATATTGATTTTTAATATCTTCGATGGTAAATGATGTTTTAGAAATGGTAAGTTCATGATGTAAATTCCGGACAATCTGACCACCTCTATCCGGTCTAAATTGACCACATCGAAGTTGTTGTTTTTTTTGAGCGTTTTGTCATGTTTAAAAAGTGATT
>Ga0302296_1000810_pt1 | contig 24420 bp, 13 predicted proteins | sample III_Fen_N3_1_FD_194546 | JGI IMG/M metagenome (GOLD analysis project Ga0302296, IMG submission 194546) | Peat permafrost microbial communities from Stordalen Mire near Abisko, Sweden - III_Fen_N3_1 | ecosystem: Environmental > Terrestrial > Soil > Wetlands > Permafrost | place: Sweden: Abisko...
CTTTGGCAAGTTTTACTTTATTCTCAATTGAAACTACCCGCCAGTAAGCTTCATCCACTTCGAGCAACAGTTCGGTTATTTTGTTTTCATGCTGCGCCTGTGCCAGGTTCTCGCCATACCGGGCAATATGGTAAAGTTCCAGAATCTTTCCACCCATAAAAATGGGTTGTACAAAACCGATGTTCCCTGCAAATACATTTTTAATATCAAACTCCATGGCGCTTTTTGGTAATAGGGAATATCCTTTCCATTGAATTTTATCCGGATTTGTTTTTGGATTGAATGGTGTGTTATTGGCATCCAGCGGTACCGGTTGTCCGTTGACTAACGTCCACTTGTTTGAAATCTGGTCGGCAGTAAATCCAAATGAACCATCTGCCATTTTGCTCCCTACAGGAAGGAGGGCATCTTCGGATAATAATGAAAGATTCTTTTGATTCCAGGCATATGTTCCGTTTGCCGAAAAATTAGGCAGGAACTGGGTGAATGCTGCTGCCTTCAGTTCCCGGGATGCTTTGACATTCTCCTGTGCCATTTGCAGGCTTTTGTTGTGGGTAAGTGCCATTTGTCGGCAATCTTCAAGCAACAATACTTTTTGCGATTGTAGTTGCATGGTAACTACGAAAACAAATACGACTAATACAATCTTCTTCATATACGTTATTAATTGAATAATTATTATTGTTCGAACAATAGTTGTGTGTGCAACTATATGCTTAAATTTTTTATTGTAAGTTGGCCATGATCTTTTTTAATACCTTTCTGCTGATGTTCAATTCTTCGTCAGTGATGTCGTTAAGTGTCCGTTCGGCTATCAGTTGCACTATTTCAGTTGCTTTTTGTTCAAGTGCATTTCCTGCATCGGTTAAATGAATCAGGTTTGTTCGACGGTCGTTATGATCGGATACCCGGGTGACCAGGTTTGCCAGTTCAAGCTTGTCAATAAGTCTTGTCATGCTGGGTTTATCCTTGGAAGTCAGATCGCACAGTTCTTGCTGGGTCACTTTGTCTTTTTTCCATAAACAAGCCAGAACCGACCATTGCTCTGTGGTAATTTCAATGCCTTCAAGAGCGAATGCCCTTAGAAAGGTACGGTTGATGGCTGACGAAATCTTACCGGTTAAAATGCTGAATACTTCATCGTTGTGTATCTCTTTCATGATAGTTGTGTAATTAATGGTTGCATAAACAACGATACAAAAGTACAACTAATATTCTATTTTGTTCTTGTTTTTATGTTATTTAACATAAAAATGAATCATTTTAAATGTAAAACTCTCATAAATGGCAGGAACAATATACTATTGGCTTATTTAAATCCGGATGACTCTCGCGTAAATTTTTCTTCAGGCAGCATTTTGTGCTGTTACTGCTTCTGTTCATTGTTGTATATTCGTCAAAACAACATTCTACAATTCGCCTCTTAGGGTTGTCATCTGTCCAATGTTGCGAGGGGCTTGCGAGGGGGTTACCTGGGGGTTGCCTGGGGGTTAGGAGGGGTGAATCCCTCGGAACCCCCTCGCAATTCCCAGTAAAGTCTTTCCGATTCCTCTATATACCTAAAACGAATGTATCGTAAAGCCTGTTTGAATGGGATTGTATTCAGCCCAATAACCATTAGGATTAAAATACTCCCTTACGATAGCTTTAGAAATTGCGAATACAGATAAATCGGCATCTTCAATCTAAGAACTTCTTTTTTCAAATCAGTTTTATTTTTTTATAAACTTATTAATCTCAAGTATTCCGTCATTAAACACTTCTGCAAAATAAGTCCCCTGTGAGAGGTTTAGTTTGTTCAACTGTATTGTTTCTTTTTGCAACCCATCATGGTCATACAGTTTTTCTGTTTTATACAGCACTATTCCCAATAGATTGCACAATTCAATCTCCACTTTACCGGGTTTAGCAAGTGTAAATGATATAAGCACTTCACTGGAGGCCGGGTTAGGGGATATAGTAAGTTTTAAATCAGTGGTAACTATCTGCACAGGGTCATCGATTCCCGTTGTTACACTTGGAGGAGTCAGGTATTTACTGAAGAAGTTATAGACTGTGGTGAGAGCCGTACTGGTTTGTGGAACAGCATGGCCGGTACCGTAATTGATCACGGTGGAGGTGGGGACTCCCAGCGAGTCAAGCTTAGCCTTGAAATGTTGAATCTGATCCTGATAATAGAGTGCATCATCCGTGTTATAGAAAAATATCACCGGTGCACTTGCAACAGTTTGAGCCAGATAAGCAGAACCCTGGGATTGCCAGAGCGCATTATTGCCTGACAAAGGTCCCCAGGCTAATGGGCAATTTGTAACGAGGTTTCCAACGTCACTTTCTGAAGTATTATAAATCTGGGTATAATCGAAAACACCTGAACCGAGTGCAGCTACCTGTACATCATCGGACGTGCCAATGTATAGGCCGGCATTTTCAAAAGTTGATACAGTCCGGTCGCCTACAGCCATTGATCCGGCAGTGGATCCGCGAGAAAACCCATAGATGCCTATCTTGCCTGAAAGTCCCAGTTGGCTTCCAAGTACCCGCAACGTACGAATAGCCGATTTTACCTTTTGGGCAGCATCGGGATTCGTTTCGTATGATCCATATGCTTTATTATTCGTTGCATTAACCGGCTTGCCATTTCCCCAGGAACAGTATTTAGGATGATCTGCTATTGCCCAGGCAATGCCGTTAGCAGGTGCACCCTCCAGAAAAGAATCATTAAAGCCTGCCAGTGTATTTCCAAGATTCAGCCGTTGGTCTTTGTAAATATCCGTGAACTTCATGATTGAACCATCGTAGTTGGGATAACTGTTACTGTATGAAAAAGATAAAATGACAGGCACGGCAACAGAAGCATTTGCCGGATAAATGATGTCCATGTGCAGCGAATCACCCACTGTGTATTGAGGAGCGACATTATAAACCGTGGGATCGTCTTTGAAGTAAGATACGTCGCGCGCAATTCTGTATCCTTCGAAGAGAACGTATGATCTGTATTTCGAACAGGTACTTAGTCCGCAAAATGATCCGGAGTTGATAGCTGTATTAATCGTTATTATGTCTGCATTAATAGTAGGAGTAACAGCCTTTGTATTATTGGCGTAATTAAGTTCGATCACACGATAACCTTTTGAAAGTAACCAGCTCACATCAGTAACATTTGTGTTTTGTCCTATCTTTTTAAGTCCCAGGTTTTCGAGGTAGACAACAGTCAGGTAATTACCTGAAAAATCTTTGACGGGCGTAGTGGGGTCGGTTGTTGTATAAACGATGCTGCTCCCGGTAACATTGCTGTTCCAGGTGCCGGTTGCGGCAGGTGAGGTTGCAGATACAAAAAGCAGAATCAATCCCGGTATTAATGTGCGAAAATGTATATTTAATTTCAAATTATGTTTTATTTTATAATAATGATGGGTATTAAAGTTTAACTTTCCAGATACTCAGCGTTTTTTTTGTGACCTTAAAGGATCCGGTAAATGAAAAAATACAAATTAAAAGAAATACTACATAGTATTGGATAGACGTGCGTTGCAGCCTTATGTACTCTGCGATGAGCATTGTAAAGACCCTTTTGTATGTTCAATTTGTGAGTTAATTTGTATCATTTCAACGAGTATAATGATCAATCCGAATCGGTCTGCTTTATAGATCATTTATATATTTGAGTCCACTGTAATAAGTCATTGGATTAATATCTGAAATTATTGAATTAAAAATTATCATGAAGAGACTGTTTATAAGAGCTTTTCTCTATTTATTCGAATCAGTTAACAGAGCTGATTATTTGATTTATTGTTTTATAGTTAGAAAAGTCAAAATTTATATATAGTTTTGTGCACGATCTAAAAAATTATATTTGCAAACAGACATCACTATAGAAGTGAAATTATTTTGCATGCCGGGAATCTATCACAATATCATGAAAGAAGAACATTATTTACTTGTTGAATTGAAACAAGGCAACAAAGAGGCATTCTCTTTAATATTCCAAAAATACTATAAAGACTTAGTTTTATTTGGAGGTAGTTTGCTGCGTGATAAGTTTCAGTGTGAAGATATTGTTCAAAATGTATTTTTAAAATTGTGGAGAAACAGGGAGACGTTGGAGATTGAAACCTCATTGAAATCATTTTTAATACGATCGGTTCAAAATAGTTGCCTGGATGAGTTACGACATAAAGTTGTTATTCGCGAACATGAATCGTATTCACAGTCATTTTATGCCTCTGATAATATGGATACCGAACATTATGTTCTCTATTCAAACTTGGAAAGTCATTTAGAAGAAGCACTAGGCAAATTACCTGAAGTCTGCAGAATAGCCTTCGAGATGAACCGGTTAGAAGGCTTAAAATATAGAGAGATTGCAGAAAGATTAAATGTTTCAGAGAGAACAATTGAAGTTCGTATTGGAAAGGCTTTAGGATTACTTCGTGAGTATTTAAAAGAGTTTTTTGTATTCTTGTTGTTGATATCAGGTAACTGGAAATGATTAATAAGAAAAAACTTTCAAATTTTACATAAAATAATTGTGGTAAAACTATTCTAAAACGTCTTTTCGTTAGACAGAGAAATATACATGCAGAAAGAAGATAAAATAGAAGCGTTGATTGTTAAGTCGTTTTCAGGGAATATTAGTCCAGAGGAAAACGAATCAATAAAAGAATGGGTGAATGAATCAACCCAAAACATTCGATATTACCAGGAATTGAAAGATATTTGGCAGGTTATACATCCAGCCTTTTCGCCTGACGAAATAGATGTTGATAAAGCCGAAAGAAAAGTCATGGGATTAATACAGGAAAGAAAATTAATTAATTCCAGTATATTTATTTTGTGGCAACGTGTGGCAGCAGTATTGATAATTCCGGTAATAATGTTAGCGGCATATTTATCATATAATCAATCAAATCGTTCTTCTTCAATAGCCTATCAAGAAATAACTTCACCATTTGGAACAAGTTCAAAGGTCGATTTGTCAGATGGATCAACTGTATGGTTAAATTCCGGTAGCAAGTTAAGATATCCTGTGGTCTTTACCTCCAATGAACGAAATGTTTATTTATCGGGAGAAGCATTTTTTAAAGTTCATTCGGATAAAAGCCATCCATTTATTGTTGAAACAAAAGGACTCAATGTTACTGCAACCGGTACACAATTTAATGTTGAGGCATATGCATCAGACAGCATAACAGCAGTAACATTAGTTGAAGGAAAGGTAAATGTAAAAATGGTTGGTGACAAAAACGTACATCTCAATCCAAATGAACGGATTGTTTTCAATTCAATTACTAATAATTACAACTTGACCGAAACTGATGGTCAGCATTGGGGGCTATGGAAGGATGGTATTCTTGCATTTAGAGATGAACCGTTAAATGAAGTTTTTAAACGCATTGGAAGAACCTTTAATGTAGATATCGTTATTAAGGATGATAATATTTCGCATCAGCTTTATCGGGCTACATTTCAAGGTGAATCGTTTGATGAGATATTACGGTTGCTAAAAATATCAGCTCCTATTAAATATAAAATATTGGAGAGAGAAAGAAAACCGGATAATCAATTTAATAAAGAAAAAATAGAAGTTTATAAAGTAAATTAGAAAAAGTGTAGTTTTAAAACCCCACATAAAAATAAAATAATTTTTATTTTTTATGTGGGGTTTCTTTTTTGAAACGTCTTTATTATACAAGCGGAAAATAGTACGTCAATTTCAATATAGTATATGAGTGAAATTTCATTACAATAGATTGAAATTTAAATAGTTTTTAAACAACCCATAAAATCTAAAAAAAATGAGAAATAACATATAAATAACTCCCTCACTTTAAAAATGCAGAAATCCTTTCTGAAATGTTACGAGTTTTCAAAAAAGTGACTAACTAATATATCAATTAACCTTTTAATACATATGAATCTAGCTTTAAAGAAAGAAATGAATTTAAAAAAGGAATCACTGAACTGGATTCCTCTCAGACGATTTTGTCTTGTTTTTACTATGTTCACAGTAGTAATGCTTTTTAATTCAAAAGGATACGCGCAATCAAAAGTAGTATCATTGGATATGAAAAATGTTTCTGTTGAACAAGTTTTAAATTCTATTGAATCAAAGACAGTTTATCGGTTTTTATATAACAAACAATTGGTTGATGTTAACCGAAAAATTACAATTGTAATTGACAAACAAGAAATATCACAGGTATTGGTTGAGATATTCAAGGGGACGGATATAAAATTCAATATAAGTGGAAAACAAATAGTATTGAGTAAACTTGAAAAGAAATTAGTTTCAGAATCTCAAAGAAAAATCTCCGGTGTTGTAATAGATGAAAAAGGTGAATCTATTATTGGTGCAACTGTAATTTTAAAAGGAACAAAAATTGGGACTGTTACTGATGTAAATGGTAAATTTGCATTAGAAGTTCCGGGTAATAGCCAGATTCAAATAACGTATATCGGTTTCGCCCCTCGTATTATAGATATTGACGATAAAACCAACTTCAATATTTCACTTTTTGAAGATACTAAAAAATTAGATGAGGTAGTGGTGGTTGCTTATGGTGTACAAAAGAAAGTAAATCTTTCCGGATCTGTCTCATCTGTTAACTTTGAAAATCTGGGTGAAACCAGGGCTGTAACTAACTTATCACAGGGACTGGAAGGTACCATACCCGGACTGTTAGCTCAACAAAGTTCAGGTCAACCCGGTTCAGATGGAACTTCAATTACGATTCGCGGGCAAGGAACACTAAATAATTCATCGCCATTAGTAATTGTTGATGGGATTGTAGGAAGTTTGAGTGATGTAAGTCCCAATGATGTAGCTTCAATTTCGGTACTAAAAGATGCAGCATCATCCTCTATATATGGATCCCGGGCAGCTAACGGAGTTATTTTAGTTACTACAAAACAAGGAAGTAAGGATAAGACCCGAATTACCTATAACGGATATTACGGTTTACAGAATCCAACTTTCCCAATCCAGATTGTGGACAATTACCCACAATATATGGAAACAATTAATCAGGCATATAAAAACTCAGGAAATATTGCTCCTTATGGTCAATCCATAATTGATGAATGGCGTGCAAATTCACCTTTAGATCCACTAGTTTACCCTAATACAAATTGGTTTAACGCAGTTTTTAAACCATCCGTTACTCAGGAACATACAGTTCAGGCAAGCGGAGGTAATGACAAAATAAATTATCTTGTTTCAGTAGGTTATTTTGGGAATAATGGTAGCATGCCGAAAACCGACTTTAACAAAATAAGTTTTAGAGCAAATCTGAATGCTCAGGTTACACCATGGTTTACATTAGGAACTATTTTGAACGGTTATAACAGTACTCAGCAACTCGCTGATGTAAGTACCTATATGGGATATATTAGTAATTCATCACCAGGAACATTGCCACGTTCACCTGATGGAAGAACAGGTGGTGAATGGGCACCCGGAGGAACAGTTCAGGCAAATAATGTATTTTCTAATTTCGATCAGACGAATGATCTTCAGACTACTACTCGATTTTTGGGAAAGTTAAGTGCCTTAATTACAATTTCTAAAAATTTTACGTGGAATAACAGTGTATCTGTAACAATAAATAATGGTTTCGAAAATCAGAATAACCAACCAACACAACTTTGGAATTTCAAGACGAATACTGTTCTTAGGAATTCCGGAACCATCACAACCACATTATTAAATAGTTATACTTTATATAGTCGATTGGTGCTTGATTCTTATTTAAAGTATTCTTTAAAAATAAAGAAAGATAACTCTATCGATTTTATTGCCGGTTATAATCAGGAATATGAAAAAGAAACAGGAACTGCCTCCACAGCCTTTGATCTGTTAAGCATAGAAACTCCTGTTATGAATACAGCAACCACTCCTTCTACAATTAAAGGGGGATATGCCGACAGGGCATTGCGCTCTTACTTTGGACGTTTAAATTATAATTTCGCTGATAAGTATCTGTTAGAAGCTAATCTACGTTACGATGGTTCATCGAAATTTTCAAAGGATGGACGTTGGGGATTATTTCCATCATTTTCAGGTGCATGGCGTTTGTCGCAGGAAGGATTTATGAAAGAAGTTACATTTATTGATAATTTAAAATTACGTGCTTCATGGGGAAAGTTAGGAAATAATCGTACAGATGATTATGGAACGCAGGCAATTTATAAATCCGCCAATGTAGTCCTGGGAGAAATTGTTACACCGGGTGCCGCTCCATCAGCATTGACAAATTCAACATTAAAATGGGAAACGACCTCTATGACAAATATTGGTACTGACTTTGGTTTATTTAAATCCCGTTTAAATATTGTTTTTGATGCTTTTTATAAATTGACAAATGATATCCTGATAAAATTACCAATTCCAACTGTACTTGGTGGCTTAAGTGCCCCGAATCAGAATGCAGGGATAGTATCAAATCGTGGCTTTGAGTTTTCACTTTCATGGAATGATAAAATTGGTAAAAGTTTTAAATATGGCATTTCAGGGAATTATACATTTGTAAGAAGCAGAGTGGAAAAATATCGTGGAACTGTAGCAACTTACTCTGGAAATACAATACTGCAGGAAGGTTTAAAAATATATCCGTTTTATATCCGCGAAGTTGAGAGCATAGCTACTCAAGACAAAATAGATGAAATGATTGCCGCCGGATATAAATTTTATCCTTCAACTCCAAAACCCGGAGATTTTATTTATAAAGATCAACAAAAAGAAGGAGAAACAGGATACAAAATTATTAATGATGATGATCGTGTTGTAAAAGGTACTTCAGTTCCTGAAGATTATTTCGGGCTTACACTCTCGGCTGAATATGCAGGATTCGATTTCTCTGTTTTATTCCAGGGAATAGCAGGAGTAAATAATTATTTAAACAGTACCTGGTACACGAATGTACTTAAGAATGGAAGTTTAATAAATAAAAAATTTCTTAATGCGTGGTCCATAGATAATCCTACCAGTAAAATTCCAGCCATCACTTCGGATGATGCAGGTAGAAATACAGTTGCAAATGATTTCTGGTTACAGGATGGATCATATGTCCGTGTAAAGAATATTCAACTTGGATACACTTTTTCGCGACAATTAACAAAAAAAATTGGCATTCAGCGCTTAAGATTATATGCCAGTGCAGAGAATATGTTCACTTTGACCCGATTTGAAGGATTAGATCCTGAAGTTTCAGCAACAGACAGTTATCCCAATATGAAACGTATTGTAAGCGGAATTTCAATAACATTCTGATAATACGATTAAATTAATACTAGAATATGAAAAAGATATATTATTTTTTATTTTTTGTAATAGTCCTTTCTTCAGGGTGCAACGATGGTCTATTAGATACACGTCCTCTGGATGGAATTGGTTCAAATTTCATGTGGAAAACGTCAAATGATGCCGATCTGGGGGTAGCAGCAATATACAATGCGGTACGTTCAAAGGAAGCATTTTTGAATTATGGATTGAATGATGGATTTACTCCCATAGCTTTTATTATGAATTCGGGGAGTTCATTTGATGAATATCGACAATATAAATTTTGTATTAACACTGCGACATCGAGTGAATCTATATTTAAACAAAAATGGTCCGATTTGTACAAAGGAGTAGTCCGGGCAAATGACGCAATTGCGAATCTACCCAAGATTGAGGCAATTGATTCAATCAAAAGAGAAACTTTACTAGCCGAATCAAAATTCTTACGTGCACTCTTTTATTTTGATTTGTTGAGTTTTTATAGTGGACATGATAAACGCGACCCGGGAGTTCCATTGTATATTGAACCGGCTAATTATGAAGACGCTTATTTACCAAGGAGTAATCCCGGCCAGATCAGAGCTTTAATGATACATGATTTGGAAGAAGCAATACCACATTTGCCATTCACTGCAACTAAAGGGAGAACTAATCAGGTGGCTGCAAGAATGTTACTTGGTAAAGTTTATTTATACAATGGAGATTGGTTGAAAGCTTCAAATGTATTTGGTGGAATTATTTCAGATAATATTGCGAAGGGTAATCCATATCAGTTATATAATGATTATGGTAAATTATTCCAGTTAGCAGGAGAAGATAATAAAGAATCGATTTTTGTAATTTCAAATCTTCCAATTCAGGATTACGGTGGTTGGGCTGATTTGCTCTATAGTAACAGGTCAGGTAATTGTGCAGGAACCAACACATTAATTCCTACTACTTATTTGGTTGACTCTTATCAGAAGAAAGATGGTTCTGATTTTGATTGGACCGTTTACAAAGCAGCGAATCCCGGTTTCTCATGGGATAATAAAACAGAAGTTGATAAACTTTTTGCAACTAGAGACCCACGTCTGGAAGCATCTATTATTCGACCATGGGGATTGTTCGTCGGAACTTCAAATAAAACTTTTGAATTTCGTCCTACTTACGATGCTAAAATTCCACCAGCAGTAACTTATGAATGCATGAGAACGAGTAATAGCAGCAACGATCATTACAGTTGGAGAAAATTTGTGAATGTTGGCAATGAAACTACAATTCGTCGTAGCTCTCCAACTGACTGGATAATTATGAGATATGCCGATTTGCTTTTACTTTTTGCAGAAGCAAAAAATGAGGCTGAAGGTCCTACTGATAGTGTTCATTGGGCAATTGACCAAATACGTCAACGTCTTACTGTGAATATGCCAAAAATTAAAACAGGGATATCTCAGGAAGAAATGCGAAATTCTATTCGAAATGAACGTGCATGGGAACTTGCCGGAGAAGGTCATAGATATGGCGATTATCGAAGATGGTATAAATATGATCCTACTTTTGATATGACAACGTTGAACCATGTGATCAAAGGTTTTAGGGGAAATGCTGTAAATCCACAAGGTGGTACCAGGGTGTTTGAAATCCGCAATTGGCAATTTGCAATACCTCAAAGTGAAATTGACCTTAACCCATATCTGGAGCCTCAAAATACCGGTTGGGAAAATTAATCTATTGAATGAAGCAAATTGAACAATTAAATATTAGAATTTGCTTCATTCATTTAAATAAAAACACATCAACAATCCTTAAAATAATTTTATGAAAACAAAATCTTTACTTTTGGCCATAGTAGCCTTAATTTCAGTTTCAACATTGATAGCACAAAATCAAGTTGTAAGTTTTTACTTTGCAGGTGCCGGGGTATCCGGATCTGACACATACCTCATGGGAGTTGTACCTGCTGGTTTCTTTAACAGGGTAAGTCGGACACAAACTTCAGATAAAACTGATGCAAAAGGATGGGCCTACGTTGCAGGTACAAACATAAATACTGGTGACGTTTATATTAAAGTAGCACCCACAACAACCAATAATTTACAGGCAAAAACTGCTACAGGCTCTACAACCGATCCGAATAATATGCTGTTTACTTCCGGATTATACAGAACTGATGGTAACACACCTAATGCAGTTCAGGCAATATTAACTATGAATAGCACATATGCACAAAATGGATATGATCTTTATGCCTACTATCGTAATCCAACATCCGGAAGAACAAATTGGGTAAAATATTCCATCCCAGGATCTGATGTTTTTTTCAGTGCTGCATCAGGTATCTATCCAAATCCTTTTAAACGGAGTATCGCTTCAGTAGCATCCGATGTTACAATCGATGCCAATTATGCTAAATTTGAATCATTGACAAGCACTTCTCTTACATTAACAATCGAAGATCAGCTCAGTACTGAAGTAAATACAGGTTTATGCGGTTTGCAATTAGTTGAAAAAGTTCCGGCTCCAATTGCTACAGCAATTAAGGATGGAACTGACCTGGTATTAAATTGGTCGGCAGTAACTAAAAGGCAGGGTATGAATGCAACCGATGTAAGTTATATTGTAAATATTTACACCAAAGTTGGAAGCGTCATTACAAAATTGGTAACAGATGCTCCCACTACGGATGTAAGTTACAGATTACCAAATGCACCAAGTGGTGCTATTTATTACACTGTACAATCAAAAGACACATATACACAAAGTCTTTTGAAAGAGAATTCAATAAGTATTACAACAGCATTATCAACCAATTTTACTACAGTTCCTTACTGTAACAGAAAAGGGAATGTGCTAACAATTAGCAAATTAATGGCTGGGAGTATGATATCAGTGACAGATTTACAGGGACGCAATTTGTATAAAGGGATTGCTAACTCTGAAAAGGTCGACATTAGTTGCAAAGGCTTTGTAATTGTTTCGGTTGACGGAAAGGTTATTAATAAATCAATTCTGTAAAATTTTACACAAATAATCTTTTAGAATTACTAAAATCAGTTTTAATATAATGAAGAATTACATTTTATATTTAATACTAATGTTGGCATCATCATGTTTTGGGCAACAATATATTAAATATGTAAATACATTTATTGGTACTGCACCCGCACAAATTGAAGGTGCTAACAACCATATTGAGGCAGTCAATGAAGTCTTAGGACAAACAATGCCAACTGTTCAACTCCCAAACGGGATGAACAGTTGGACGCCTCAAACCTCGTTGACTGAAAACAAATGTATTTCTCCATATTACTACAAGGATACAACTTTCTATGGATTCAGGGCTTCTCATTGGATTAACGGGGGCTGCACCCAAGACTACGGGTCGGTGACAATTATGGGATTGACGGGTAAACTTGTTTGTAAAGCATCTGATCGGGTAGCATTATACAAACATGAAGAAGAAACAGCAACACCAGCTTATTATTCAAATTATTTGTCTCAGTATAAATTATTTAATGAAATGACTGCAACGAGCCATGCAGCGATATTTAAATTTACGCCTCATCAAAAGGATTCGCTCTATATTATTGTAACTCCAAATAGCGATCGTTGGAAGGGATATGTAGAAGTAGATGTCGAAAAAAAACAAATAAGAGGGTATAATCCGGTTCACAAAATTTATCAGGGATTGGGCAAAGAAGCTGGATTCAATGGTTATTTTGTGGTGCAATTTGATAAAAATTTCACAGTATATGGTACTTACAGTGACGAGTCTGTTAATGACGGAGGAAAGCAATTATCCTGTCTTCCAAATGTTGGAGCTTATATCGGGTTTAGTGTAAAAAAGGACGAACATGTAACTGTAAAGTGCGGAACATCTTTTACTTCGATGGAAGCTGCAGCAACTAATTTAGCAAAAGAAATACCCGGTTGGAATTTTGTACAGGTTCGTAAAAGAGCCGAAAAAACATGGAACAAGCATCTTTCAAAACTTGAAGTTGTTAGTTCGAAAAGACAAGAATTAGAAGAGTTTTATAGTGCTTTTTATCGTGCAAGTTTGTTACCCCGAACATTTAACGATGTAGATGGTAGCTATCCTTCTTTTGGCAGCGGAAAAACAATTGAAAAAGCCAGGGATTTTGTTTATTATGATGATTTCAGTGCATGGGATATTTATAGAGCACAAATCCCTTTGCTCAATATTACTGATCCTGAAAAGATAAGTGATATGGTGGAATCTCTATTAAAAAAATATGAACAAGGAGGCTGGTTACCTATTTTTCCTTGTTGGAACAGTTATACTTCTGCCATGATTGGTGACCATACTATAGCTATCATCTGCGACGCTTTTATAAAGGGGACACCCATTAGAAATGTCGAAAAAGTTTATGAGGCTATGCGAAAAAATGCTTTTGAACAACCCGTAAATTATGAAGAATATGCAAGCGGTAAGGGAAGAAGATCATTAACTTCATATTTAAAATATGGTTATATACCATTAGAAGATCCTGTAAAAGAAGCTTTTCATAAAAACGAACAAGTATCGAGAACATTGGAATATGCTTATGATGATTTTGTATTATCACAAGTTGCAAAGAAATTAGGAAAGCAGGAAGATTACAAAAAATTATCAGTGCGTGCACTTAATTATAAGAATGTAATTGACCCTGTATCGGGATATGCACGTGGCCGTTATGAAAATGGTTCTTTTATTGAAAAATTTAAACCATTTGAAAAACAGCAATTTATAACTGAAGGATATCCTATTCATTATACGTGGTATGTGCCACATGATCCGAAAGGGTTAATGGTTTCAATGGGAGGTAAAGAAGTATTTATTTCAAAACTTGATTCATTATTTGACGAAAAACTTTATTGGCATGGTAATGAGCCTTCGCACCAAATTGCATATTTATATAATTGGGTTGGACAACCCTGGAAAACACAATTTCAGATTTCTGAGATATTAAAACGAGAATATAAAAATAAACCCGGAGGTCTTTCTGGAAATGATGATGCCGGTCAGATGTCAGCGTGGTATGTATTCTCGGCTATCGGATTTTATCCTGTTTGCCCTGGTACGACACAATATGCTATAGGGACACCTAAATATACTCAAACAACTGTAAACGTTTCAAAAAGTATCAGGTTTGTCTTAAAAGCTAGAAATGTATCTGATAAAAACATCTACATACAATCGGCTTTACTTAATGGAAAACCTTATGATAAAACATTTATTGAGCATAGTGATATTATTGCAGGTGGTTTGATTGAGTTTCAAATGGGAGACTGTCCCTCAAAATGGGGTTCTAAAGTTGCAGATGTTCCATATTCATTTTCAAAATAAATTTGTTCATGTTATTTGATTTAAATCGGTTTTTATTATGAATAAAATAATTTCAACAATTCTGTTGTTTGTGGTCGTAAATGTTTCAGCACAGGTAGTTGGGAATACATTTGTAACAAATGCGTCATTAGATAATTTGTGGTTAAAAGTTCAAACAAATGCAGATGGTATTGAATCGAGGGAAGTATTTGCTTTTTTGCTGGAAGCCACTGCAAGCAATTGGGATCAACAAAAACTGAATACAGCTCTTATTAATCTTACGTCTATGCAGTTTAGAGATCAATCAGATCCTTATTATGGTAATTTTATTTTTACAAAAGGACCTCGCCCCGGTAATATTGATGAAAATGCCGTAGAATTTTGTATGGAGCAAGGAGCAGTTTTACGAATGTATTATTATGATAAGTTGAACAATCAAAATAAATCACTTTTAGATGAGCTGATTCGTTTAAGCATTATTGCCATTCAAAGGCATCAAGTGGATATAACTTACACCAATATCTATGTTATGAAAACATGGAATTTAGTTGCATTAGGAGAATCTATGGGGTTGAATATTGTTTCGCAGGAAGGATATTCGATGCTTGATCAATGGATAAATAGTATATCAGTTGTTGGAATTCCTGAATATAATAGTCCCACTTATTCAGGTGTGTTGGCTACAAATTTAGGACTATTGGCAAGGCATACTAAAAATCCGGAAGCAAAATCGAAAGCAAATGTAGCTATGGAATTTTTAAGCTATTATCTTTTTGCAAATTATTTTAAAATGGGAATGTATCTTGGTGGTCCTCATTCAAGAGATTATAATTACGAAATTAGTCAGGGAAATATAGATCAATTAATGGGAAATATAATTTCAGGTCAGTCACTTTCTTTCTATCTGCAACATGCTGTTTGGAAACCCACACAAGAAGCACTCGATGTACTGAATAAAACTTCAAGACTTATTATTTGTAAAACAGGCGTCGAATCTGAACAAAACTTTATTTCTTATATAGGGAATAAATTCAATATTGGAAGTAGTGGAACTCCGTATGGATATCAGGATAAAAACCTGGTCGTAAATATTGCGAATAGTACAAATAAGCTTATTGTTAACACATCCTATGTTATTGAAGGCAGAGAAGATCCTTATGGTTTAAATCCATTGGTTACCTCTCAAGGGCATACAAAGTCATTCCATTTGGCTAAGTATTTAATAGCAAGAGCACAAAATAAAAATGATGTTGTATTTTTTGTAGCCGCGGATGGAAAAGACCGTAGTGATACAAAGCGATTACAATCACATGTTATTATTCCTTCAAGTAAAATAAACGAATTGTGGAATGGAAATACAAAGCTGACTTCATGGAGTTCTTTAACATCAATGGATTTGACTTCTGAAAAGTGCTTTTTCATTAAATGTGATAATGTGGCAGTCGGTATTCGTTTTTTATTGGTTAAAGATGTTTTTGGTGTTGATATCCCGGTTACATTGTATAATGATAATATTAGTGTTTCAGCAGGAAAAGCAATGAGACTTACTGCAACTCATTCAGCTACAACACCTGATAGTGAGGGGGTAATTGCAATGTGGTGGAGAGCTGAAGAAGGAATTGGAAGCGATGCAGCATTCACTACATTTCGTAATAATATGATTGCAACAGTTCCAGGCATAACCATAAGTGGTGATTTATATACCATAAAAGTAATGACTCCAAATGGAGAATTAGGGATCAAAGCTGATAAATCAAGTTTGCAGATGATTGAAAATTATGGGAATATTTCTTTGCCCGAATCAAGTGTGATGTCTGTTGATGGAGTCGATATTTCAAGTGCTATATTTTCAAAGTCAGCGTTAATTTCAACTACTTCATTTGAAAGCAAATTAATTAATAATCCAATCGATAAAATAGAATCCGTTTATAATACAAGCGGCATCTTAATTAAGAAGTTACCATCTTTATCTTTTATAAAAAATCTTCCATCGGCAATATATATAATAAAACAACAGGGTGGTTGCAAAAAAGTAGCTATTACGAATGTCAAAAACTAAATAACAATCTTAAAATAATAATACTTAATCACATGTCAGTTCTAAAATTCTTCAGTTTAATGTTAACCTTATCTGTTTTAACGCTCTTTTTGGGGTGTACAAAACCGGATGATAGTACAAATCCTCCTATCGACCCAAATGCATTTCGAACAAACCCCAATTTAGATATTGAATGGGCTAATGTTAGTAAGAATGCGGATGGAATAGAATCACGTCAGATATTTGAATTCTTACTTGAAGCAACGGCCAGTAATTGGGATCAAAGCAAATTAAAAATTGCATTTGACAATGTTACAGCTTTACAGCTTCGGGATCCTCTTGATCCATATTATGGTAATTACCTTTTTAACAAAGGTCCCCGCCCCTCAAGCATTGATGAAAATGCAGTTGAGTTCTGTATGGAGCAGGGTTCACTTCTAAGGATGCTTTACTATAATAAATTAAATGATGGCAATAAAAAGTTACTGGATGAACTTGTTCGACTAAGTCTGATTGGAATTCGTCGACATATAATAGCAGTTACTTATACGAATGCGTATGTAATGAAAACCTGGAATCTCATAGCATTAGGTGAGACGTTGAATGATCAGCAAGTGGCTCAGGAGGGTTACAACATGCTTAAAAATTGGATGCAAAACATGTCACAAGTAGGTGTTTGTGAATATAATAGTCCAACTTATACCGGTGTCGCAGCAACCGATTTAGGTTGTATAGCAAATCAGTCAAAGAATGCATTAGTTAAAAGTGAAGCTAATATAGCATTAGAATACTTTAGCTTATTGCTTTTTGGGAATTATTTTAAACAAGCAATGTATTTAGGGGGAGCACATTCCAGAGACTATAATTATGTATCTGGTCAGGGTAATATAGATGAAATGATGAAAAACCTTGTCAAAGGATACGATTTATCATTTTTTAATCAACATGCAGTTTGGAAACCTACAGATCAGGCTAAAGCACTTATTGATAAATTTCCAAGAACTTTGATTTATAAGTTTGGTTCAAATGAAAATCAAAATGTTGTTTCTTATACTGGTGTAAAATATAATATCAGCAGTGCCGGAGCAACATTTGGTCCTGATGATAAAAATCTGGTTATTAATCTATCAAGTACCAGGGTTCCTTTATTGGTAAATGTTTCATCAGTAATCGAAGGAAGAAGTGATCCATATGGTTTAAATGACGTGATAACAAGTCAGGGTCATAGTAAGCCACGTCATTTGTCAGATTATCTTTTGGCAAGGGCACAAAGAGGTAGTGAGCTGGTAGTACTAATTGCCGTAGATGGAAAAGACAGAACAGACACAGAAAAACTTTGTTCACACGTTATTTTCCCATCAAATAAAATTGACGGTCTTTGGAATGGTAATACTGAGCTAAAAGACTGGGCAACCTGGAATCCAGCCGAAGCGACCTTGTCAGCAGAAAAAACCTTTTTCATTCGCTTCGAAGATGTTGTTGTTGGAATTAAATATTTGTATGTGAGGGACGTAAACGGGCTAGAAGTTCCTGTAAAAGTAATTAACCAGAAAAAATCATTTACTCAGGGTCAGGCAATGCATTTATCTGCTCAACTATCTACCTCCCGTCCTTCAACTTCAGGTGTTGTTGCAATGTGGTGGAGAGTAGAGGAAGGAATAAATGGAGACGCAGCATTTGCAGCATTCAGAAACGAAATGATTAATGCTCCATCCAGTGTTTCAGTAAATGGAGATGAATATACGGTAAAAGTAACTTCACCTAAAGGCGAATTAGGGGTGTCTGGTAATAAAACAACAAAAAAACAAACAGCAAATTTCGGTGGAATAACTATTCCGGCCGGCAGTACATATAGTGTAGATGGTATCGATGTTTCAAAAGATATATTTCGTAAATCAACGTATCAATTAGTCAATTAATCCAATTTTAAAATTAAAGCATAAAAAAATACTATGAAAGCAAAAACTAAAATTGTCAAATGGATTAACTCCATATTTGTGTTCATCATAATTATTACAATTGGATGTACCGATGAAAATCTTATTACCGGAGATCTCCAGGTGAAAACTCTGGATGCTTCAGAAATTACAGTGTCATCTGCTCTACTGAAAGGTGAAACAAACGGAATTACAAAAACAATGCTGGCTCGAGGTGTGTGTTATAATTTAACAGGATCACCTACCATTCAGAATGATAAAGTTTCTGTTATTAAAGGAACAGGGGAATATTCAATAACAGTTTATGAGCTCGCTCAAAATGTTACTTATCATATTCGTGCTTTTGCAATTATGGATACAACAGTCGTATACGGTGAAGAAAAATCATTTATAACACAGAAAAGTAATGTACCTACTCTTACTCTGGCACAGGCAACATCCGTAACTTCAATATCTGCTTTCTTGGCTGGTGAAATTACTTCTTCAGGGGGTTTTACAATTATAGAACGTGGTTTTTGTTGGAGCACATTATCAATGCCGACTATTAATGATAAAAAAATTGCATTAGGTACAGATTTAGGAAGCTATTCTACAGAAGTTCAATCACTAATTCGTAATACAAAATATTATGTCAGAGCCTATGCAAAATCTTTTGTAGGAGTAGGTTACAGTGATGAACAATCGTTTACTACACTGGATTTAGCTCAACCCGAAATATCATCTGTAACAGTGTCAAACGTAGGTATGGCAAGTTTTGATGTTAAAGCAACAATAACAAATCCTAATGGAATAATTTCTGAAAAAGGGTTTTGTATTTCGTCAACAATTGATCCAACCATTGCAGATAATTCTATTAAAGTTGATGGAAGTATACTTTCTACAACTTTTACAAATTTAAAACCAAAAACCAATTATTATGTACGTGCATATGCTAAAAGTGAGGGTGGAATAGGTTATAGCCCTTCTATACTGATAACAACAACTACGTATGTCAATAATTTAGTTACCGTAACACTGGATCCTGCCATAGCGGTTAAAATCGGATATTTATCAACAATTGATGATCCATTCCATGTTAATCAATCAGTAGGAAGAAGTACAAGTAAAATCCCATCAAATGCATATTTAACAAGTTATAAAGTTGGTAAATATGAAGTAACAAATTCTGAATTTGCTGTTTTTATGAATCAATACAACAGTTCAACAGTAAAAGATGGCACCTATATTGGAAATCAAATGATTAGTTCTGAATGTAAAGTCATGTTAGATCCAGGAAGCAGTAAATGGATAGCAGCAGGTGGATCAGAAGATTTTCCGGTTGCAGGAGTAACCTGGTTTGGAGCGAATGCTTTTTGTACTTTCTATGGAGGATTCTTGCCAACCGAGGCTCAATGGGAATGTGCTGCCCGAGGTAATGATTTTGTCAACATGACATCTTACAGTGGCAGTAATACCTTGAATGATGTAGCAGTAAATGGAGTCGCTCCTGCTGTTGGAGCAATCTCTAAAGTTGGAACAAAAATGCCAAATCAGCTTGGATTGTATGATATGTCTGGCAATGTTTCTGAGTGGTGTCATGAGTGGTACGGAAATTACACCTCCACTTTTTCAGAAGCAACTTCAAATAGTACAAACCAGAGATCATTACGTGGTGGAAGCTTTGCAAAAATTGCATCAACTGAATTTCGTTGTGTAAACAGAAGCTCTCAAACTGCGACTGACGGTCTGGCTTCAACTGGTTTTAGATTCTTCACTTCTGCAGAGTAACCAATTTACAAACAAAAAATTAACAGCAGGATATTTAATTTCCTGCTGTTTTTCTTAAAATCAGAAATAATGAAATATAAAATGTTTTTAATCTTGCTTTCAATTAATATCTCAATTAATATTTATCCGGTTGAATATAATGTAAGTGATTTTGGAGCAATTGCAGATGGAAAAACTTTATGTACGAAAGCCATTCAAAATGCCATAGATAAATGTGCCGGTCAGGGTGGAGGGCGGATAGTGATCCCTGCCGGAAATTATTATACGGGAACTATTTTTTTACGTTCTTTCGTTGAATTGCACCTTGAACAAAATGCACAGTTGATTGGGAGCACAAATTATGATGATTATCCAAATTTGGCTTCCGATAGAAAAGGGTTGGTACATTGTGCGGATATTACAAATGCCGCTATAACCGGGTTTGGAACTATTAATGCAAATGGAAGCGATTCTGCTTTTCAATTGGGTGATAGTCATGCATTACGACCTCATGTGGTGATATTCAATCGTTGCAGAAAGATGAATATTCAGGATGTCTCGTTGATAAATTCTGCTGATTGGACTTTTCGAATTTTAGATTGTCAGGAAGTATTTGTTCATGGATTAAAAATCTATTCACATAGTAATTTCAATAATGATGGAATTGATATCGATGGTAAAGATATTATAGTTTCCAACTGTAATATCGAAGCAACAGATGATGGAATTTGCCTTAAAAGCAATCAACCGTCAAAACTATGCGAAAATGTATCGATTAGTAATTGTATTATAGCATCTAATTGTAATGCATTGAAATTTGGGACAGCATCTCTCTCTGGTTTTAAAAATATTTCAATAAATAATTGCGTAATTAAAACACCGGCAGAGAATGATCTTTTTGGATATAAGGCACATATTGTTCCCGGAGTTACAGAACCGGTCTACAACAATACAGGATTATCAATAGAAATGGTGGATGGTGGTGTTTTGGAGAAAGTTACAATTTCCAATATTACCATGGAAAATGTGTTAACACCTGTTTTTATTCGCTTAGGTCAACGTAGACAAAGAGATATAAGCTATCTGAAAGACATTATTATTTCTAATATTGTTGCCAATGGAGTAAGTCATATGAGTAGCTCAATAACAGGAATACCCGGTCATTGTGTAGAAAATGTAAAAATCAGCAATGTAATAATCAACTGCAATGGAGGAGGTTTGATGGATTATTTATCCAAAGAAGTACCTGAACAAATAAAAATGTATCCTGAAAATAAAATGTTTGGAGTCAGTTTGCCTGCTTATGGATTTTACTTACGTCATGTAGACAATATTGAAATGGAAAATATACAGGTCAATTTGCAATACAAAGATCAAAGACATGCTTTTTGGATTGAAGATGCACATAATGTAAGAATAAATGGTATCACTGCTAAAGATCATACAAGCAGCCAGGCGTTGGTTCGTATTGTTGACGGAAGTAATATTACACTCTCAGGATATGATGCTTCAAATCCAATTGTATTGTTTGCAAAGATATCCGGAAAACTATCTAACAGGATAAAGTTGACAGGAAATGATTTTTCAACGGTAAAAACGCAATATGAACTTATGCCGGGTGTAAATTCGAAATCGATAATGAGTAAGTATAACTTTTAAATTAAATAATGGAAACGATGATGAATTTCAAAAAGTATATGTTAGGTTTCTTATTAATTTCAACTGTTTTTATATCACTCAATGCACAATCATTGGACGTAAAACATTCAATTGTTCAATGGTCATTTCGTGTTCCGCTTGATTATTTAATGGAACAGGCAAAACCACTCGGAGTAACAGCAATCGAATTGGTTGGTCCCGAAAAATGGGATAAAATCAAGAAACAGGGTTTTGATGTATTGGTTGCTGATGGAGCTGATTTAGGAATAGAAAGAGGATTTGCCAATCCTGAATTTCATAAAGAGTTAATTGAAAGATACAAAAAACTTATTCCTCAGGCATCAAAAGCTGATATCAGATATGTGATTTGCTATAGTGGATTAAACACATCATACACTTCAGAAGAAGCAATGGAAAACTGTGTTTCAGGACTCAAAGATTTACTCCCGATTGCTAAAAAAAACAATGTCGTATTACTAATGGAACTTATTAGTTCAAAAGAAGGGAAAGAACTTTTTTTCAAGCAAAGTTTTCCACACTATGCAGCAAATAGTGCTGAATGGGGAGCGAAATTATGTGATAAACTCACTTCCGATAATTTTAAATTACTTTATGATGTATGGCAAATGTATGATATGGGAAATGATGTATTTGCAGATGTTGAAAAATACCATTCCTACATTGCACATTACCATGTGGCAGGTATTGCCAATCGGAAGCCGTTTAAAGATAACGAACCAATTGATTTCAAAAAACTTACTAAAACGATTTATTCAACCGGATACACAGGCTATATTGGTCATGAATATATGATTGAGAAAGACGTTCCTCAAAAATTGAAAGCAGCAATTAAACTTCTCAATTATAAGGAATCAGTAACACCACCTTTTGATCTTAAGTACTGGGGTGATTCACTTGTTTATTATGCTATTACAAATTATATGCCTGCCTGTCATTATAATTGGAATTGGCGTGAAGCAACCCTATTACGCAGTTTTATAAATCTCTACGAAGAAGATACAACTAAGAAAGATGCCATGCTGAAATATATAACCACAGCCATGGAACTTAATATGAACAAAGCGAACGGGAATACTCCAAATGCTTTAGCATCCGGAGTGGGATTGGCTTTCTTATCAAAAGTAAGTAATGATAATCAGTTTAAAATTAAATCACTCGAATTATTTGAAGAATATAAATTAATTTCCAGGGCATCAAATGGAGGTGTATCTCATCGAAAAGATGTGGTAGAATTATGGGACGATACTGTTTATATGATAGGATTGTATTTATTGGAAATGTATAAATCCACACATGATGAAAAGTATTTGAATGAACTTACTTTTCAAATAATTGCTCATAATGATAAATTAGGAGATAAGAAGACCGGTCTTTGGTACCATGGTTGGGATAATGATTCGATAATTACAGATGATGGTTGTTGTCAACTCGGTTGGAGTAATAACCCCTTGCATCGGAATGACCAGTTTTGGGGAAGAGGGAATGGTTGGATTGCTATGACACTTGCTGATGTTTTGGCGGTAATGCCACAAAAATATTCCTCACGAGCAGAAATACTTGCAATTTACCAAAAAATGATGAACGCATTGGTGCCATTACAGGATAAAGTAACAGGACACTGGTTTCAATTGCCAATACATCCTGAAGATTTTAATAAAGGAAACTTTATTGAAAGTTCTTGTACAGCTATGTTTGGATATGCTATGGCTAAAGGTTTAAAATTAGGTATTCTTCCCGAAAAAATATTTCTACCTGTAATTAAAAGTGCCTATAAAGGGATATCGAAAAATAGCATTAAAGCGATAGGTAACTATAAAACTATTTCTAATGTCTGTGCCGGAACTTGTATCGGGGATAAATCTTATTATTACAAACGCAATGTAGAAATAGGAACAGAATTCGGATTAGGAGCCGCAATTATGTTCGGTAATGCTTATAATCAATTGATGAATCATTGATAATGACACTTAAATGCCAATGATATTATGTAAATGCTTATTATACTGAGCCTATTTTAATTAGATCCTTCCAAAATTTAAAATAAATAACCTGCTTTTAAAGAAAATTTCATGTTGATTCTTAAATTAAAAATAACATTTCATTAAATATAATCTTATAATTTTTGCCAAAATGAAAAGTAGTAAAGTATTGTTTTCTATGTTTTTTTTATGTTATGTAACTAACCTGTTTGGATCCTCATCCATAAATGGCATAGATCTTTTGATGAAATGGGAAACTGAGCCGGTAAGAACGCTTTATTTATATAAAGATATTACAGCCACAGAAATAATTTTTCATCCCATAATTGATATGAAGGATTTACAGGTTAATGAAAAATGGTATGTCGAAAATAATTTTTACGGAATGATGGCTTATATGGCAGGTGTAAGGACAAATGACAAAAAGCTGAAAACTTATGGAATTAAAA
>Ga0302296_1000812_pt1 | contig 24405 bp, 23 predicted proteins | sample III_Fen_N3_1_FD_194546 | JGI IMG/M metagenome (GOLD analysis project Ga0302296, IMG submission 194546) | Peat permafrost microbial communities from Stordalen Mire near Abisko, Sweden - III_Fen_N3_1 | ecosystem: Environmental > Terrestrial > Soil > Wetlands > Permafrost | place: Sweden: Abisko...
AGTATTGAATGACGAAACTGTTTTCTTAATGCAACAATTACTTTTAGGCTCACTATCTGAGCCTTATGGAACAACGCAAGCATTATTCTCATACGATTTATTTAAATACAAAACTGATTTTGGGGGTAAAACGGGTACTTCATCAAATCATTCTGATGGATGGTTTATAGGTGTAACCCCTAATATTATTGGAGGTTCATGGGTTGGTGCTGAAGAACGTTGCGTTCACTTCCGTTCATCTGCATTGGGTGAAGGTTGCAAAACGGCATTACCAATATTTGGATTATTCATGGAAAAAGTTCTAAAAGATCCAAGTTACGATTCTCTTCGTGCTTTGTTTCCACGAAATTTCAAAGGCATGAAACGCCCCTACTCATGTCATACAAGATATGTACCTCGCGATACTGTAGATACAACGATGGCACCAGTTGATACGTCAATTATAAATCAAATTGTACTACCTGATGGCGAAGGACAACCAGCAGAATAAATCAAACATAATTTTATAATAAAACCCGTGATTAATTTTGTTAATCACGGGTTTCTTTTTTGATGGGATTCTTAGTTTGTAAGCTGACTATTAATATCTGGCAAAGTTCCTTTAAATGTTTCCTTACTTATTTCAACGGGTAAAATATCAACTTTAAATGCACCCGAAGTAATATATGAAATTTGCATTTTATCTACCAATACCGTTGTTTGAGGTTGAAGTTGAAATCCAAATATATCACCAAAGAAACCATCGTAATCTGTTTGATAAACGTAGACGTCATTTATAAATAAATAGAAAATCGAATCGAAATGACAAACCACTAATTTATTATAATCACTTGGTTTAATGGCATTATTAGGCACTTCAATATACCAGCCAAAATTCGAATAATTCCCAACTTTAAATCGTTTATCATTTGTCATTTTAAAATAATAAAGATTCGATCCTGAATTGCCTCCCCAGACTATTCCACAATCTTTGTCATCTGAAACAGAGATAAGTTTCAAATCTATTTCAAATGAAAAGTTTTTTGTTTTATCTACAGATATTGTTTTTGCAACATAATAACTTTGATGTTTACTTATGTTTTGAAATGAATATAAACCATTATTAATGGAACTGATAGAACTATCGCCAATACCAATTGACCAGTGATTTCCATTATCAATAAACGACTCTGTAAAAACGGCAGTCATTATTGAATCAGCTTTAAAAGTGTGATTTTCAGTTGCCCAAAGTGGAAACGCAGTCGTTGGATTAAATAATTCATCGATATAGTAATCTCGTCTCATTCTACGATAATTGATGTTCCAACTTTTACGTCCATCAGAAGGCAATTCACCATTTCCACCGTGCATCATCGAAACCCAATCGCCCGTTTGAAATAGATCATTTTTATGTTTTCGACCTAAGAAGCCATGTCCTAATTCATGAAAGATTAGTTTTTCTCGCAATAAATCACCATTGCTATATTTGCCATATTTATCCCATGCAGTCTTGTCGATTTGAATTCTGATTGGTTTTTCATAATGACACATTCCATCAAATTTGCCTAAATCATTGGTAAATTCAATTATTAAACCTGATTTTTGAAAATCAAATGTTAGTCCGCGTTTATTTGCTTCAACTCGAAATCGCTGAACATATTCATCAAATTCGGGTGCAACAGAATATTCATGACTATCCTTTTTACATGAATAAAAGAATAATTGCAAGATGAAAACACAGAATATAGTTGCTTGCATAAATTGTCTATTTTGTTTCATTAAAAAACATTATCAAAGATATATGATTATAAGACTATTAACGATGTATTTCAACATCTAAATCGCAAAAAAAAGCCTAACAATATTTTCAATTATTAGGCTTTAAAATTACGTTTACTTTACTATTGTAATTCAAAGATATAAGTCAAAGTTCCTTTTTGACGTTCCTCAGAATTAGGACTAACATTAAAAGTAGTATTCATTGCAGCTTTTTGAGCAGCATCATATAATTGTTGGTTTGATGTATTTGAACCTTTAACTCCTGGACGAGCATCAATTACATGTCCATCACGGTCTACTAGAATTTGTACAACGACCTTTCCTGCTGCTTGAATACCTTTTGCTGGACTAGGTAAATCGACTGATTTACGACCAGCAAGGTCATAATTAACTCCTTTACCATTTCCACCTCTTCCAATATAATTTGGAGAATTGGCAACTCCATTAGGGTTTCCTTGATTACCAATTCCACCGTTAATTCCTTGACTTCCATTTCCTGTACCTTTACCACCAAAGGCACGACCAGCTCTGGAATTAATTTCATCTATTTTCCTTTGTTGCTCAGCAGCAACACGTTTTTTTTCGTCTTCTATTTTTTGTTGAGCTATTTGTGCTTGTTTTACTTGTTCGTCAGCTTTTCTTTTTTCAGCCATCGAAATATCAGCATCACCACCAACTTGAGTTAAAACATTTTCATTTAAATCAGCTTGATTGTCGTTAGTCGCCATCGATTGTGTTTGCGTCGTAGTAGCTTCCTGTTGTGTTTCCGCTGGTGAAACAGCTTCATTAGTTGGTGATGCAGGTCCTGGTTCTTGATCGCCTAATCCAGTATCACCATCACCAAAATTTACTTCAACACCATCGGTAGGTACCTCAGGAAACATTGGAGGATTAGTCGTTAATGTTATCATCATCAATGTGGCAATCACAATTGAATGAAAAACTAAAGTAAAGGTAATTCCTTTTAGATGATTTGATGTTTCGCCTTTTATTGCCATTGCTTTAAATAATAAAGAATTAACGCTCTATTTTGATTTGCAATTTAAATATTTCTATAACTCGCATTTTCGAAAGTTATTATGTATTTATTCACAAAGAATAAAAATTATTTTCAATTAAAATGGATATCCAATACCTATCGTTAAATTCATATCCTGTTCTTTATCGAATGAACGCTGAGCCCACAACCAACGCTTCGATGGATCGAGTGCTGGATTTCTCATTTTAACAGCTAAATCTATTCTAAAAACAAAGAATGAAAAATTAGGACGTAAACCTATGCCAACAGCAACAGCTAAATCTTTATAAAACGTTGAATTAAATTGAGTTCCATTTATTCCATTAATTTTATTGAACGACCAAATATTTCCAATATCAGAAAAAACAGCTCCATTTAAAAAACTAAAAATTGGGAAACGTTGTTCTAAATTGGCCTCTAACTTTATATCACTTTTATTAATTACAGATGTATTTGTATCTTTATATGTTCCTGGGCCTAAACTAGTCCATGCTCGCATACTGTTTGACCCTCCCGCAAAATATTGTTTTAAATAGGGAACATAATTATTATTTCCATAAGGAAATGCACAACCAACAAACAGACGACAAACGGTTGATACTTCTTTTGCTTGTACAAAATTATAACGGTAATCAATATCTGATTTAATATATTGAGCAAATGTCGTATTAAACATTTGATAATTGCCATTAACTTTTTCTCTATTAGTAACTTTACTATAGGCATACAGAGTATTTCCTGTAGCTTCAAGCATAAATTTTAAAAAATGAAAATTCGATAGCTTTTCAGCATTTTTATTTTGCCATATCAAAGTATAGTTTGTAGAAGAAATATAATAATCTTCATAGTTTTTTGATACTTTGTGACGATTTATATATGTTTTAAAAGACTCTGTTTGATTAATATATTGAATTCCATTAATCTCGAAAGGTGTAAAATATTGCGTCAAAAACTTATTATTTTTATAGATGTAACCAAATGATAAATAGCGAAATGGACTTTCATACGAAGAAGGAATTTTCTGATAACTATATCCTACTTTTATAAACGTACGTAAACCATATCTTCGTGATGATATATTTGACACGAAAGGAAATAGAAATTTTGGTGAAATAATTGAAAAATCAAAACCATAAACTCGCGAACTAAAATCCTTACTTGTCATTTCTGTTTTTAACCAACTATTTTGTTCAAATGAATATCGAGTTTTCATATTGAAAATTTCAGCTCCGTGAAGCAGATTTTTATTTTCATAGGTAGCTTTTGCTTGAGCCCCCCAATCACCTCCTGTATTGGTACCTTCAAGATTAAATGAATAACTTTGTTTTGTTGATGGTGTTATTTCTATAAAACAATCGAGCATTCCATCAGCTGTTGAATCTTCCATAGGAACATTACTAAATTCAACAGATATTTGTCGAAACAATATATTCTGTGCTAAAGCTAATTTTGTTCTTTCAACATCATTGGCGTCATAATATTCTTTATTTTTTATATAATCACAATTTATAACAACCTGAGGATTAACATACGGTTTCCCTTTACAAAGTAAATAGGTGTTTTCTTGAATTAAAGCAGTAGTGTCGAGTGAAGCAAGAAAAACTGCCTTATTTTTCAACACTTCTTTATAGTCATAATCAAGTATTACAAACGTTTTTCTAATTGTATATTTTTTATGTTTTAGTTTAACTTGAGTCGTATCATTATTTTCAGTAATAGGAGGATTTATCGTTACAATTAAATTAATCTGATTATTTCCAATCAAACTATCAGCTTCATATGTTATATCATGATTTTCAAAGTAATAATATCCATTTCTATTAAGACTTTTGGTTATTCTTTGTCGTTCATTTTCCAGATTTTGCACATCAAAATTACCTCCTTTGACTAAATTTGAAATCTTAAGATGCTTTTTTACTATCGCAAGAATCTCAGTGTCTGTACAATTATATTGAATTTCATTTAAATGATACGATGAGTTTGACGTTATGGTAAAGACTAATTTTGTCTTTTTATTAATGGTTTCAATGTGTTTATCGACCTTAGCATCAAAATATCCTTTATTCTTCATGTATTGTGATAATTGATCTTGCGATTTATCTGTCAAATTCTCATCATACAAAATTGGCTCATTTCCAACATGAGTAATCATCCACTTTTTAAATTTATTACCCTTTCCCTTAGAAAATGTATTATAGACAGATGTATAGAAACGAAAAAAGAATAAAGATTTTTGATTTTCTTTTTGTTTTAAAATTGACTCAAGCTCTTCCATAGGAACATCTTTTGCATCACAAAGTATTTTACTTTTAACCAAAAGACTCTGATTATCTGTTAAATACTTTGTATTACTGCAAGATGACAAGAAAATGCTTGCAATTATAAAAACGAATAAAAACGTTTTATTACTATTTAATATATTGTACTTCAAAAAACTGTATTTTTATCGCAAAGTTATGCAGTTTAAAACAGATAGTAATGCTTTCTAAAAATAAAATAAAATTAATCCGTTCGCTACAAACAAAAAAAGGTAGAGAAACCGAAAAATGTTATGTTGCCGAAGGTGATAGAATATTTAAAGAACTGATCCAAACTAACAGTAAAATCATTGAAATTATTGCTTTACCCGAATGGATTGAGCAAAATAAACCTTTAATTAAAAACATTCCTTTCGAAACGGCATCACGCGATGAACTCCACGCGATTTCGAGTTTAACAACACCACAAAGTGTCCTTTGTATCGTTGCAATTAAAGGACCAACATTAGTTATCGACGATTTATCTAGTCAATTAGTAATTGCACTCGATCGAATTCAAGATCCTGGTAATATGGGAACAATAATTAGAGTTGCAAACTGGTTTGGTATTCATTCAATACTATGTTCTAACGATTGTGTTGATATTTATAATGCAAAAGTAGTTCAAGCAACAATGGGGGCTATATGCAAAACAGATATATTTTATTGCGATTTAGCAAATACTTTACAATATTATATTCAAAAAACGAATAACCCCATTTATGGAACGTTTCTCGAGGGTGAAAACATATATACTTGTTCATTGAAACAATCTGCAATAATTGTTTTGGGCAATGAAGGAAATGGTATTTCGCATGAAATTGAAAAAACAATTAATTCAAGAATAACTATTCCTTCTTTTAATTCATCAGTTGCTGTAGAATCGTTAAATGTTTCAATTGCAGCATCAATTGTTTGCTCCGAATTTAAACGAAGAATTATTCTTGCATAAAAATGGAAAAATAACTAGGTTTGCAAGAATATTTAAAACAATAATACTATTCGGTTCAACGTATAGAAAATAAATTATAAATATGAACACCTCGAAAATTCTTGAATATTTTGGAATAGCTGTAGCAGTAACATTTATTGGATTAGGAATATTTGTAATTACTACAGATATTTTCAATAATCTACCATTAAATTACAAAGTTGTTTTTTCAAGCCTTTTGATAGCATATGGTGGTTTTCGTTTAGTTTCTATATTGTTAAAATTAAAAAGCAAAAAGTATTATGCCGAAGATGAAGAATAACGCATTAGCTGTTTTATACATTTTAGCAGCAAGTTTCAGTTTTACATCTTGCAATCAAACTGCAAGTAAACCAACTGACGAAACCCCTACCCGTGGCAATATCAAAATTGGTGTTGATGATTCATACAAACTATTGTTCGATACTGAGATTTTCACCTTTGAAGCAACATATCATTATGCTCATATTAAACCAATGTATAAACCAGAGTTGGAATTACTTGATGCATTCATGAAAGATTCACTTCGAACAATTGTAACAAGCCGTCCTTTAACAAAAAATGAAACAGAATACCTTGCCAGTAAACAATATATAGCAAGAACAACTAAAATTGCAAACGATGCAATTGCATTTATAACAAACAAAGGAAATACCGACTCTACTATAACTTACAACCAAATTCGTGATATCTTTTCTGGTAAAACTGATAGTTGGAAATTTATTAACAAAAAGAACTCACTTGATAAAATTAAAGTTGTTTTTGATAATGAAAAGTCAGGAAATGTTCGCTTTGTCATTGAAAAACTGAATTTATCATATAAATTCCCCAAATATTGCTCTGCTGTAAATACAAACGAAGAAGTTGTAAACTATGTTGAAAAACATCCAAATGCGATAGGAATTATAAGTGTAAATTGGATTAGCGATCGTCAAGATTCTGTATCACATTCATTTCTATCAAAAGTTAATGTTTTAGCTGTTTCAAATGAAATTGAACCAGATGGTGGCAATTATTATAGACCATATCAAGGATTCGTTGCAGAAAAATCATATCCTTTTATTCGTAGTGTTTATATGATTTGTCGCGAAACATTTTCTGGTTTAGGTTCTGGATTTACTTCTTTTGTTGCAGGAGATATAGGCCAACGAATAATTTTAAAATCAGGTATGGTTCCATCAACAATGCCCGTGAGATTAGTACAAATAAAGAACAATTATTAAAAATAAATTACCACAAAAGGGGTATTTCGAAAGAGTAAAAATAAATTGAATTTTGTTTTTTTATAAACATTTAATTCAGAACATCACATTTTAATATTACTTTTTTCGATATTTGCGAAAATTATAAAAGGTTAAACGTGTTATAATAATTATGAAAAAGTTTGATATACGTGCAGGATTAGTTTTCCTTACATTAGCATTTACAGGACTATTAGTTAATGCTCAAGATTTGCAAAATGCAAAAAGTTTGACTCGAAGCGAGCGTTTTGAAGAAGCAGAAAATGCTTATAAAAGCCTTCTTCAAAAAGAACCTAATAATGCCGATGCATATTTTTATTATGGACAAAGTGCAATAAAACAATATCTTGCTGATACATTTTCAGTTTCTAAAAAAGAAACGTTAAAAATAGCAACCGACTTGTTTAAAAAAGGTTTAGCAGCAGATACAAATAATGCTTTAAACATTGTAGGACTTGGAATGATTGAATTACTAAATAATGGTGATACAAGTAAAGCCGACAAATATTTTAACAAAGCAAATTCAAAAATCCCAAACAAAGCAACGAAATGTATTGAAAAAGATGTAAAAGTTCTTATAACATTAGGCTCAGCTCAAGTTTTAGGTAAAAACAAACGTTTTGCGAAAGGCCTAACATATCTTGAAAAAGCAAAAGAAGCTACTACAGATAAAAAAACTGGATTAGGAAAAAACCCTGATGTATTTTTAGCAATGGGTGATGTTTATTTAGCTAATAAAGAACACAATGATGCAATTAAAAACTACAATTCAGCATTAGCAATCGATGGAAAATATGTTGAAGCTCAACTACGTATTGGATATTTATATATGGGTGCTAAAAACTTAAATGGTGCTCGTTCAGCATTTATTGAAGCTAAAAATGTTGACTCAACGTTTGCTCCTGTTTATAAAGGATTAGGAGAAGTATATACTGTAGCACGTCAATACAAATTTGCTAAAGATAATTTTGAAATATTCTTAAAACTTTCAGGTAACAATACTGCAGCAAAAGCTAATTACGCAGCATGTTTATTTAAATCGGGCGAATATGATGAAACAATAAAAGCTATTGATGAAGTATTAGCAGTAGATAATTCAAGAAACTACTTAAATCGTTTAGCTGCATTTGCTTGTTTTGACAAAAAGCCACAAGATTTAGAAAAAGGTTTAAAATACAGCAATGCATTCTTTGCTAAAACAACTCCAGAAAAAATTATTCCAAAAGATTACACATATCTTGGACGTATTCAAATTAGGCTTAAAAAGGACTCTATTACAACAGATCAAGGAATTAACAACCTAGTGAAAGCTTATGAACTAGATACTACAGATTTGGATTTATTGAACGAAGCATATAAAATGTGCTATTACAATAAAAAATATGATAAGGCTGCATTTTTACTTAACAAAAAAATTGCAAAAGGAAATGCTGAAACAAATGATTATATGATGTTAGGAAAAACCTATTATCAGTTAAAACAATACAATAAAGCTGACAGTGTATTTAGTCAAGTGGCAGCAAAAGATCCAAAGAATGTAGAAGCGTATGTTTGGATGGCAAATACAGCTGCAAGTATCGATCCTGAATCAAAATCAGGTTTAGCTAAACCAAAATATGAATTAGTGATACAAGCTGCATTATCTGATACTGCAAAATATAAAAATGATTTGATGAATGCATATAATTATATGGCATCATATTATCTAAAAACAAAAAAAGATAATGAACAAACAAAAAATTATGCACAAAAAATCATAAACCTAGATCCAAGCAATAAAGATTTTAAAATAAAAGGTTATTCTTTCTTATCAGCAGTTTATATCTCAACCAAAGACTATAATAAAGTAAAACAAGTGTACAATAAACTGTTAGAAATTGACCCAAACAATGCTGAATATAAGAAGATGATTGAATGGGCAAATAAGAGTTTAGAAAGTCAAAAAGCTAAACAATAAATAAATTGTAGTTTCCATATTATTGGATAGAAAAATAAATTATATATTTAACAAGTTTTTTTATTACATACAATAAAGAATGCAAATAAATAAAAATCAAATAAATAGTAAATTTTAAGTTTAATTTTAAATGTTAATTGAATCATGGACAACAAAGGACAAGCACTAAAAGAAACACTACAATCATGGATAAATATCGTGATTATGGTATCATGTATCGTAGCTGGATGGGCTATTTACAAATTTGTATTTGGTAACCCAGTAAACTTCGAAGGAGGTAATCCAGAAGGTCACCCAATCCCAGGAAATTATTTAGCAATTGTGTACAAAGGAGGATTTATTGTACCAATCCTTATTTCAGTAGTATTAGTTGTAATAACTTTTACAGTTGAGCGTTTTATTTCATTAACTCGTGCAAATGGTAAAGGTCGTTTATCAACATTCATCAGAAACATTCAAACTCTTCTAACAGAAGATAAAATTGAAGAAGCAAAAGAATTATGTGACAAACAAAGAGGTTCATTAGCAAACGTTGTAAAATCAGGTCTTCACCGTTACAGAGATTTACAAAACGATGCTACACTTCCTAACGATCAAAAAGTTGTAGCTTTACAAAAAGATATCGAAGAAGCAAGTGCACTTGAATTACCAAACCTTTCAAGAAACTTAGTAATCTTATCAACTATCGCTTCTATTTCGGTATTGATTGGTCTTATTGGAACAGTACTTGGTATGATCCGTGCGTTTGGTGCTCTTGCATCTGCTGGATCTCCTGATGCTTTAGCTTTAGCAACAGGTATTTCTGAAGCACTTATCAATACAGCATTTGGTATTTCTGGTTCTACATTAGCAATTATTCTTTTCAACTTTTTTAACTCTAAAGTAGATGCAATGTCATTTAAAATTGACGAGGCTGGATTCAGCATTGCTCAAACATTTGCTTCAACATTAAAAAAATAATCTATACTATAAATAGATTATTAAAAGAATAATTGTGAATATAATAACAATAATGTAAAAATTACAGAGTATGTCTAAATTAAAAATGCCTGTAAGAAGCCCCAGCGTAGATATGACGCCAATGGTTGACTTGTTCTTCCTATTGTTAACATTCTTTATGTTAACAACGTCATTCCGCCCGCAGGAAGCTGTACAGGTTGATACACCATCTTCAATCTCAGAAAAAAAGACACCTGAAAAAAATGTAATTACTCTATTAATCTCAAAAGATAATAAAGTGTATTTTAACATTGATAATGGTGCTGACTCGACAAGTCATATGAGAAGTGCTCTTTTAAAAATGATAGGCGATTATTATAAAGTATCTTTTACACCAGAAGAACTTAAAAAATTCGAAACACTATCATCTTTTGGAGTTCCTATGACAAAAATGAAAGATTGGATTAATGCTAAAGATCAAAAAGAAAGAGATGCAATGTCGTTGAATGGAATTCCAACAGACTCGACAGCTGTAGGTAGTGAATTACAAATGTGGATTCATTTTGCTCGTCTTACAAATCCTGAAGCAGAAGCTGCAATCAAAGGAGATTTTGGAAGCGATTTCAAAATTGTAAAAAAAGTAATGGACATTCTTCAGGATAAAAAGATTAACAAATTTGATCTTACAACAAACATGGAGAAAGTTGAAGTTAAAGTTAAAGATATTAAATAGGAGGACGACACATGGCAGAAATTATTGAATCAGGTGGCGGAAAGAAACACGGCAAAAAAGGTCGTAAAGGTCACGGATCTACTCACGTAGATATGACTCCTATGGTGGATTTAGCTTGTCTACTACTTACCTTCTTTATGTTAACTACAGCTTTTAGTAAACCTAAAGTTATGGAAATCGTACTTCCTGATAAAATTAAGGATAAAACGATTAAAGCACCTGAAGTTGATAAAGATAAAGTTGTTAATATCATAATTGATGACGATAGAGTTTTTTGGTATAATGGAATGGCTGCACCAGATAAAGTTACAAATCAATTACCTACATTAATTGTAACTGACTTTAGTAAAGATGGTATTAGAACTGTTTTATTATCTAGAAATAAAGAATTGTTTGTTAAAATGGATGAGTTTACTCAAGATATCTTAAAAGGAAAACTTAAACTACCTAAAGATAGTATTGATAAACGATTGAAACAATTTAAAAAAGAAGATAAGGCTGGACCAATCGTTCTAATTAAAGCAGGAGAGAATGTTAAATATGGTAATTTAGTTGATATTATCGACGAAATGGCTATTTGTAATATTGCTCGTTATGCTATAGTTGAACTTAGTCCTCAAGAGAAACAAATGCTTGCTACAGCAAAAGCAACGTTACCTCCAGTTACTAAAAAAGCTGAAATTAAATAATTAACAGAGTATTATGACGGAAAATATAGCACAAACCGAAGCAGATGCAGTCTTCTATTCATTAGAAGATATTGTATTTGCAAACCGTAATAAAGAATACGGTGCATATGACTTGCGTAAAAAATATCGACGCTTTGTTATAATCGCTTTTTGTATTTCTTTTTCAATTATTGGTTCGGCTGTTGTAGCTCCACTTATTCAAGCTTATTATAATAAAAACAAAAAAACAATAAGAATAGATAAGTCTACTACAGCAGAGCTCGAAAATATGAATAAAGATGAAGAAGCACCACCACCACCACCACCACCACCACCACCACCAGCAGCAATGCAAGCTCAAGTAGCTTTCGTTGCACCTAAAGTTGTGGATTCGGTGAAAGAAGAAGTGGAAATGAAAACTATGGATGATCAAAAAGCTGAAGTAGTTGCTGAAGCACCACCAACAGATTTAACAACTGTTGTTGAAGAGAAAAAGCCAGAGATTGTTCAAGATGAACCTGCTTTTATTGTTGTGGAAGAAAATGCAACATTTAAGGGTGGCGACTTAGGAGCTTTCCGTAACGATGTACAAGGTAAACTTGCTTACCCGCAACAAGCAGCAGAAAATGGAAGTGAAGGACGTGTATTTATACAATTTGCAGTTAACTCTCGTGGTGATGTTTGCGATGTTAAAGTACTTCGTTCAGCAGGTGACCCATTACTTGATGCAGAAGCTGTAAGAGTAATTAAAGCGTCTCCAAAATGGATTCCAGCAAAACAAAGTGGTGCTGCTGTAAAGCAACAATTTACCATTCCTATTACATTTAAATTGCAACAATAATTGCAATTCTAAATACAAATTACAAAAAAAGCCATCTAGTAAATTAGATGGCTTTTTTGTTTTAATACATTTAATCTAAAAACAATAAGGGTCAAAATATTAAGGTTTACTCTGAACCTTAATAAGAATAATTCTAAAATTTATTTTAATATTTCAATTGAAATTGGATACTTAGGTAAATCCCCATTATATGCCTTATATCCATTTAATAAGCATAAAACAATATTGACCAATCCTAATAATGTTAAGATAAACCCTCCAAAATCAATTAAATGAACAATAGCACCAATTACCAAGCCAATTAAAAATAAAGGAATTTGAAAATTTAATGCTATTTTCCCATTAACATTAACATATTCTGATTGATCTTTTTTTAGTAACCATATTACAAGAGGACCAAGTATCGAAATTACTCCAGAGAAATGAACTAACATCGCTATAGACTTATCGTCTTGTGTTACATTTTCAAACTTATTTTCAAACATAATTACATCTTTTAATTTAACATTAATAATTCAACGATTCAAAATTAAATTTCTTTCCGTAATCATTAAGCAATTTTGTTTTTTATTTCATTAAAAACGCTAATTTTGTTCACGTTTTAATAAACAGAATACAATAGTATGATTAAGATCACTTTTCCCGATAATAGTGTAAGGGAATATAATGAAGGAGTAACTCCTTTACAAATAGCAGAGAGTATTAGTCCACGTTTAGCTGCTGATGTTGTTGCATCAACAGTTAATGATAGTGAATGGGATGCAACCCGCCCTATCCTATCGGATTCAAAAATCAAATTACATAAATTTGATGAAAAAGAAGGTAAACATGCTTTCTGGCATTCATCTGCACATTTGATGGCCGAAGCCTTAGAAATACTCTTTCCTGGAATTAAGTTCGGAATTGGACCAGCAATCGAAAATGGATTCTACTATGATGTGGATCCAGGTGATAGAACAATTACAGAAAAAGATATTCCGTTAATAGAAGAAAAAATGCTTGAACTTGCTCGTCGAAATGTTTCGTACGAACGCAAAGATGTAACAAAATCGCAAGCTCTTGAATTCTTTGGCAACAAAGATGAAACATACAAAGTTGAATTAATCAACGATCTTGCTGATGGAACCATTAGCTTTTACACTCAAGGTAATTTTACCGATTTATGTAGAGGTCCTCATTTGGCAAGCACAACAGATATTAAAGCTGTTAAAATACTTTCACTTGCAGGTGCATATTGGCGTGGTGATGAAAAACGCAAGCAATTAACAAGAATCTATGGAATAACATTTCCAAAGAAGAAAATGCTTGATGAATATCTTGATTTATTAGAAAAAGCAAAAGAACGCGATCATCGCAAATTAGGTAAAGAACTTGAGTTATTCATGTTCTCGGAAAATGTTGGACAAGGATTGCCAATGTGGTTACCTAAAGGGGCACAACTTCGTGATCGTTTAGAACAATTTCTTAAAAAAGTACAACGTCAATATGGTTACGAACAAGTAATCACACCGCATATTGGACAAAAACAATTATATGTTACATCAGGTCATTATGCAAAATATGGAAAAGACTCTTTCCAACCTATCCATACCCCAGCAGAAGGCGAAGAGTTTTTCTTAAAACCGATGAATTGTCCACATCACTGTGAAATGTACAAATTTAAACCACGTTCATATAAAGATCTTCCAATTCGATTTGCTGAATTTGGAACCGTTTATCGTTATGAGCAAAGTGGAGAACTTCATGGATTAACACGAGTTCGTGGATTTACTCAAGATGATGCACATTTATTCTGTACTCCAGATCAGCTTAAAACAGAATTCTGTAATGTAATAGACATCATTTTCTTAATCTTTAAAGCTCTTGACTTTAAAGACTTTATTGCGCAAGTATCTTTACGTGATCCAAAGAATACAGAAAAATATATTGGAAGCGACGAGAACTGGAATAAAGCAGAAAGTGCAATTATAGAAGCTGCTGCCGAAAAAGGTTTAAAAACAGTTGTTGAATATGGTGAAGCAGCTTTTTATGGACCAAAATTAGATTTCATGGTTAAAGATGCTTTGGGACGTAAATGGCAATTAGGTACAATCCAAGTTGACTATAATCTTCCTGAACGTTTTGATTTAGAGTATATTGGAGCAGATAATCAAAGACATAGACCAGTAATGATTCACCGTGCACCATTCGGTTCAATGGAACGATTTGTTGCCGTTTTAATTGAACATACTGGAGGCAAATTCCCTTTATGGTTAACGCCTGAGCAAGCGGTAGTTATACCTGTTAGCGAAAAATATAATGATTATGCGAAAAATGTTTTGAATTTCCTAAATAATTCCGATATTCGCACCCTGATTGACGACCGAAATGAAAAACTCGGTAAAAAGATAAGGGACAATGAGTTAAAGCGAATTCCTTATTTGTTAATCGTTGGCGAAAAAGAAATGGAAGACGGTTCAGTCTCTGTTCGTCGTCAAGGTGAAGGTGATAAAGGTAGTATGACGATGCAGCAATTTGCTGATTTAGTGAATGAAGAAGTGTCACAAATGATGGCATCGATAAAATAAAAATGTTAAACTAAAAAAAAAGATATTTGAGTATCGAGATCAAAAAAAACTTCGACAACAGAGGTAGACAATCATTGGCTAACGAAATTGCGAATAAATATAGAATAAACGACCAAATTAGAGTTCGTGAAGTTCGATTGGTTGGCGAAAATATTGCTAACCCTGGTGTTTACACAAGAGAAGATGCAATAAAACTTGCAGACGAGTTAGAACTAGACTTAGTTGAAGTGTCTCCAACTGCTGAGCCTCCTGTTTGTAAAATAATTGACTTTTTAAAGTTTATTTACGACCAAAAGAAAAAACAAAAAGAGATTAAGTCGAATGCGGCAAAAATGGTTGTTAAAGAAATCAGATTTGGGCCCAATACTGACGAACATGACTTTCTGTTTAAAGTAAAACATGCAGAAAAATTCTTACAAGAAGGTGCTAAAGTGAAAGCTTATGTATTCTTCAAAGGAAGAACGATTTTGTTTAAAGCAAAAGGTGAAGAATTACTTCATAAATTTGCAGAAGAGTTACAAGCTTGGGGAAAACCTGATCATGCTCCTATGCTCGACGGAAAAAGAATGATAACTATTCTATCTCCAACTAAAAAAGTTAAATAATTAAACTAAATAAATATAAACATGCCTAAGGTTAAAACTAATTCTAGTGCAAAAAAACGCTTCAGTGTAACTGGAAGTGGAAAAATTAAAAGGAAACACGCTTACAAAAGCCACATCCTTACTAAGAAGACAACCAAGCAAAAAAGAAATTTGACTCAAACAGCAACAGTTAATGTTACTGATGAGAACAACATTAAATTTTTACTTGGGATATAATTCTTAAGGAACAAAAAAAAACAAAAGTGATTAACTGATTTTCAGCAACTAAGTTTCCCGTAAAGAGGAACGCTGAACGTCGAAAAATGGAGGATTAAAGAAATGCCAAGGTCAGTAAATGCTGTCGCATCGAGAGCAAAAAGAAAAAAAGTATTAAAATTAGCTAAAGGTAACTTTGGAGCTAGAGCCAATGTATGGACAGTAGCTAAAAACACCGTTGAAAAAGGTCTAGGTTATGCATACCGTGACAGAAAAGCTAAAAAACGTGAAATACGTGCAGTTTGGATTCAACGTATCAATGCAGCAGTTCGTTCTTATGGAATGACTTATTCTGATTTTATGGGTAAACTTGCTAAAAAAGAAATCGACATCAACCGTAAAGTTCTTGCTGATTTAGCTATGAATAACCCAACAGCTTTCGAAGCTATCGTAAAATCGGTACAATAATTTTGAAACGATTTAAACTTAGGGAAGCGAATTTTGCTTCCCTTTTTTTTTAATACTCATCAAGTAAAACAAGAAACAATGAATATAGCAATTATTGGTTACGGCAAAATGGGAAAAGAAATAGAGCAAATAGCTCTAGAACGTGGACACAAAATCCCATTAATCATTGATATTGCAAATAAAGCTGATTTAAATAGTGTTAACCTCAAAGCAAAACAAATTGATGTTGCTATAGAATTCACTATCCCTGAAACAGCTATTGAAAATTACAAAATTTGCTTTGAAGCAGATGTTCCGGTTGTTTCAGGTACAACTGGTTGGATTAGCAAATACGACGAAATTAAAAACTATTGCAACAGCAATGGGAAAGGATTTTTCTGGGCATCGAATTTTAGTCTAGGAGTTAATTTATTCTTTGAATTAAATAAATATCTTGCAAAACTGATGAATCCACACGCAGATTACGATTGTGCAATGGAAGAAATTCATCATACTCAAAAATTAGATGCACCAAGTGGAACAGCTATAACATTGGCTGAAGGCTTATTAGCGAATAATACAAGAAAAAAATCGTGGAAATTAAATACCATACAAAATAAAGAGGACTTCCAAATCGTTGCTAAAAGACTTGGAACAGTTCCTGGTACACATACTATAACGTATGACTCAGCTGTTGATTCTATTGAAATAAAACATGAAGCCAAAGGACGAAAAGGTTTTGCATTAGGATCTGTAATTGCAGCAGAATATATGAAAGGTAGAAAAAATGTGTGCGGAATGTCTGATTTACTTAATCTATAAACACAAAAAATATTAACATGAAAGATGTATTGCAAAAACTCAGAGATTTAATGAGTAATAAATGGTTCAAATTCGCAACTATTTCGATTTGTTACCTTCTTTGGGTTCTATGGAATCATAGTTTTGTTTTGCTTTTAGGTGAAGCAATAATTTTCGACTTATACATAACAAAAAAAGTTGCATGGGCATTTTGGAAAAAGATTAAACCAAAATCGAACCTTCAAGCTAAATTTTTGGAATGGATCGATGCAATAATATTTGCAGTAATTGCCGCATCTTTTATTCGCTTATATTTTGTAGAAGCATATACAATTCCTACCGCTTCGATGGAAAAAACTCTTTTAATTGGTGATTATTTATTTGTAAGTAAATTCAATTATGGACCTCGCACACCAAATACACCAATTGCGTTTCCATTTGTACATCACACAATGCCTTTTACAAAAACGATGAAATCATTTTCAACAGCTATTCAATTAGATTATCATCGTTTGGCTGGATTAGAAAAGATTAAAAATGATGATATTGTCGTTTTCAACTTCCCCGAAGGTGATACGGTTGTTTTGGAACATCAAGATCAAAGTTATTACCAAATAATCAGGGAATTAGGTCGTGACAATGTGAAACAAAATTTTGAAATTGGAGTTCGACCCGTTGATAAACAAGAAAATTACATTAAACGTTGCGTTGGTATATCAGGAAATACAATCCAAGTAATAAATGGTGTTCTATATGTTAATGGCAAGCAACAACAAGATGTTAAAACTCGTCAGTATAATTATATTATACAAACAAATGGAACTGAAATAAACAGCAAGGTTTTTGAAGAACTTGGAATCAGCATTGTAGATCAACACGAAATTCAACCAGGTGTATACATTATTCCAATGAGTGCTGAAAAAGCAGCTTCATTAAAACAACTTTCGAATGTTGTAAGCATCACTAAAAATTTAAGAAAAAATGGTGATTATGCCGATTATATTTTCCCTCACGATAACATGTACAAATGGAATGAGGACTTCTTTGGACCGCTTTGGATACCAAAACATGGAACAGTTTTAAAACTTAATACAACCGTTCTTCCATTGTATAGAAGAGCAATTGAAACCTATGAGAAAAACAAAGTAGAAGTAAAAGGTAAAGATATTTATATCAATGGCAAACTAGCTACTGCATATAAATTTAAAATGGACTACTACTGGATGATGGGTGATAATAGACATAATTCTGCCGATTCACGTTTCTGGGGATTTGTACCCGAAGATCATATAGTAGGAAAAGCATCATTCATTTGGATGTCGGTTGATGCAGAAAAGAGCTTCCCAGCAAATATTCGTTGGAGCCGTTTATTCCAATTTGTACATCATAACTAATTTTGATATAAAACAAGCTTCGACAAGCATTGGTTGATTTAAAACGGTCAACTAATGCTTGTCGAATCATTTATAGACATACTTAAAATGGATTCATCGTCAACAGTTCTTTTGCCTACAGCTTATTTGGGGAATATCTCATACTATGCTAAAATCAAAAATACAGCTATACATCGCATAGAACGGCACGAAAATTACATCAAACAAACAATCCGCAACAGATGTACTATTTTAGGTGCAAACGGCCCTTTATCGCTAACAATACCAATACATCGACCATCAGGTATAAAAGTTAAAATTGATGAAGTAGAAATTTCGAATATCGATCAATGGCAACGGATTCATTGGCAAGCTATCGTTTCTGCATATAATTCATCTCCATTTTTTGAATATTACGAAGATTATTTTCGACCATTATTTGAAAAACGATTTGAGTATTTATTTGACTTTAATTGTGAACTACATTCAATAGTATTAAAACTATTAAAAATAAAATCAGAACTTGAATTTACACAAGAGTATAGTCAACAATTGATAAACGATTTTAGGGATACAAAAAAACTTACTGAACACGCAGATTTACAGGAATATTATCAAGTATTTTCGTATAAAATTGGATTTCAAGAAAACCTTAGCATACTCGATTTATTATGCAACGAAGGTCCAAGAGCATTGGAATATTTATAATAGATTGAGTTATTACTCCCCTTGTTCGCTTAATAAAGTAACTTGAGCCTTAACTTTTTCAACCAATTCATTAATATTACTTTCATCGTAACCTTGGGTTGAAATTGGCTTTCCAATATTTGCTTTTACCTTTCCTGGGCGGAAACTAAAATTATTGCGAGGCCATACATTATACACATTAACAAGACCAACAGGAATAATATCTATTTCGGCTTTAACAGCTATCATTATTAGACCTTTTTTAAACTGACCAATCTTTCCTGTTTTCGAACGAGTTCCTTCGGGGAAACCAACCATTTTAGCTCCACCTTTAATTTTTTCGAGCGTTTGCTTTACGCTTTTAGCCGACTTTTGAGAATTGCCTCGTTCAACAAAAACCATTCCCATACGTTTCATCATTATACCAATTAATGGTAATTTAGCTAATTCAATTTTAGCAATAAAACGAAGCAAATTATTAATCGAAATAAATAAAACAATGATATCTCCCCAAGATGTATGATTACCTACAACAATATAATTTTCGGTTTCTTTTAAATGCTCTTGACCAGTCGTTTTCAGACGTATTCCAAAGATTAAAAAGATACCCGGAGCCCAAATATTATTACAAACCCAATATTGTATTTTTACAGGTAAAAGCACAACACAAGCAACACAAATAAATGTCCAAATTACCATCAGAATTATTTGTATACTATTAATTACAGCCCACATTCTATCTATTTTAATTAAATTTCGTCAAAAGTACGTAATTTGTTGGGATAGACAAAACATTATTTATGAGCCTAAGACCAAAATCTATTTATCGAAACACGTTAATTATAAAAACAAAAACTACTTTTGTAAATAAATAATGAATATGAAACCATCGGGTACACTATATTTGATTCCAACAACAATGAGCGAAAGCGGTGTTGATAGAGTTATTCCATCATATAATATCGATATTCTTAAAACACTAAGTCATTTTATTGTTGAGGAAATAAAAACAGCTCGTCGATTTATAAAAGTTTGCAATCCATCGGCAGTAATTGATGATTTAACATTTTTCGAACTTAACGAACATACAAACATCAATGAAATTGAACATATGCTTACTCCTGTTCTCGAGGGATTTGATATTGGAGTTGTTTCTGAAGCGGGATGCCCTGCAATTGCCGATCCGGGTGCTGATATCGTTGCATTAGCTCACAAAAAAGGAATTAAAGTTGTACCTCTAATTGGCCCATCATCAATTCTTTTAGCTCTAATGGCATCGGGAATGAATGGACAAAGCTTTACTTTTATTGGCTACCTACCCTTGAAAGATGAACGAAAAAAAGCACTAAAACAATTAGAATTAACATCAAAACAAAAGCGACAAACTCAAATATTCATAGAAGCACCTTATAGGAATCAAAAACTTTTGGAAGAAATGCTTGTCGTTTGCAATCCGGAAACAAAATTATGTATTGGGATGAACATCACTGGAAGCGATGAATTAATTGTAACTAAGACCATTCGTGATTGGAAAAAATCGTGCCCCGACATTAATAAAAAGCCAACAATATTTTTATTGTTTTGCGAATAGAATAATAATTAGCTTGTTTTGCAACAAATGTTCGCAGTATAAGTAAAACAAGTCAATCTTTGAAAAAATATATAAAGTAATTATGTGCGGAATTACAGGAGCATATTGCATAACAGAAAAAGGCAAAAAATATCTAAGTAAAGTTGAAGCATCGGTAGCTTCAATGAAATTACGAGGACCAGATTCAAACAATAGTATTCGATTCGACAAAATTGCTCTTGGTCATACAAGACTTGCAATTATTGACACTACAGATGCTGCAGCACAACCATTTACCGATGTTTCGGGACGATATATGATTGTTTTTAATGGTGAATTTTTTAACTATAACGAATATCGCAAAGACCTTATAAATAGAGGTTATGAACTCAAATCGCATTCCGATACCGAAGTATTGCTCAATCTATACATTTTATATGGCAAAAATTGTCTTGAAAAAATAAACGGGTTTTTCGCATTTGCTATCTACGATAAACTAAAAGACGAACTTTTCTTAGCTCGTGACCGATCGGGCGAGAAGCCACTACTCTATCACCTCGATGAATCGGCATTTTTCTTTGCTTCGGAAATGAAAGCTATGATGGCTTATGGTTTCGATAGAAATATTGATAGACAATCGTTGTTTACTTATTTACAACTGAATTACATTCCTGGACCTCATAGCATTTTCGACAATGTTAAAAAACTTCAACCAGGACATTATGCTATTCTTAAAAACGGAGAATTAAGCATTACACAATATCATAAAATAGAAAACAATCCCAAGATAACGATTAACTATAGAGAAGCACAGGAAAGCTTGCGAACATTACTCGATGCAGCTGTTCGTCGTCGATTGGTTTCTGATGTTCCACTTGGTGCATTTTTAAGTGGAGGAATTGACTCATCTATAGTTGTGGCAATTGCATCACAATATAAAAGTGATTTGCAAACATTTTCAATTGGTTACAAAGATGAACCTTTTTTCGATGAAACTGAATATGCCAATTTAGTAGCAAAACGTTTTTGCACGAAACACACTGTTTTTTCACTTAGCAATTCCGATTTATTCGACAATGTCCATTCAGTACTCGATTATATTGACGAACCCTTTGCTGATTCCTCGGCATTAGCAGTTTATATGGTCAGCAAATTTACTCGCGAACATGTTACAGTTGCCCTTTCGGGCGATGGTGCAGATGAGATTTTTGCAGGTTACAATAAACATATGGCTCATTATAAAGCTTTATCTCGTCCATTAACTAATACCTTAATTAAAGCAAGCATGCCGATTTTGAGCTTATTACCAAAATCGAGAAATAACAAATATGGAAACCTTGCTCGTCAATTTTACCGTTATGGTGAAGGTTGCAAATTATCTGATAGTGAACGATATTGGCGTTGGTGCTCATTAGCGTCGGAGCAACAAGTTCAAAAGCTATTAATTACTGACTTCCGTGATGAAGTATATGAAAAACGCAAAGCTGATATTCTTTCAAATATAGATGATAGTAAAGATTTAAATCAGATTTTACTAACCGACATGAATCTTGTTTTGACAAATGATATGTTGACAAAAGTAGATTTGATGTCGATGGCAAATAGTTTGGAAGTTCGTAGTCCATTTTTGGATCATACGGTTTTTGACTATGCTTTTACTCTACCAGCTTCGTTTAAAGTAGACGAAACGATGAAGAAGAAGCTGTTACAAGATAGCTATCGGGATATTTTACCTGAAGAATTATATAATCGTCCTAAAAAAGGCTTTGAAGTGCCACTTTTAAAATGGCTAAGAGGAGATATGAAACCAATGATTCAAGAATATCTGCTTAATGAATCCTTTATAAAAGAACAAAGAATTTTCAGACCTGAGGAATTAAAATCAATTTACAATACACTCATGTCGAATAATCCTGGTGAATCGCATGCAAGAGTTTGGGGAATATTAGTATTCCAACATTGGTATAAGAAATATATTACTAATAATGTAACAATACAATAACGATAAACTTTCACGTATCATCATATAACATTGTCACTATAAATGCCAAAAGTTTTAAGAATTATAAATCGTTTTAATATTGGTGGGCCAACATATAATGCGGCCTATCTCACAAAATATCTATCATCAAATTTCGAAACATTACTTGTTGGTGGAGTTAAAGAAGAGCATGAAAAAAGCTCGGAATTTATTCTAGAAAATCTTGGACTAGAACCTACCATAGTCGTTGAAATGCGTCGCTCAATTAATCCATTTCAAGATATTATTGCTTACCGAAAAATCAAACAAATAATTAGAGAATTTAAGCCAGATATTGTTCATACACATGCCGCAAAAGCCGGTACTTTAGGCCGAATGGCTGCATTTAGTTGTAAAGTTCCTGTTGTTGTTCACACATTTCATGGACATATTTTTCATTCCTATTTTGGTACAATTAAAACGACTATTTTCAAAATTATCGAACGATATCTTGCGAAACGAAGTACTGCAATTATTGCCATAAGCAAAAAACAAAAAGAAGAATTGTGCGATATTCACACTATCACATCACAAGATAAATGTCATATTGTTCGATTAGGGTTTGATTTAAGCCGATTTCAAACCGACAACGAAGCCAAAAGAAGTATTTTTCGAAAGTCTTACAATATATCTGATGATGAAATAGCAATTGTAATTGTAGGTCGTGTAGTGCCAATTAAAAATCATTCGCTATTTTTAAAAGCTTTGCATCATGTGCTCCAAAATAGTAACAAAAAAGTGCGAGCATTTATAGTTGGCGATGGCGATAATCGTAAAAACATAGAACAACAAGCCACAGAACTTGGAATTGGATTTACAACAGAAAAAGCTAATATTCATAATCAGCCACTTTGCTTTACATCGTGGATTAAAGATGTTGATGTTGTTTATAGTGGTGCCGATATTGTTGCTCTCACGTCATTAAACGAAGGCACTCCTGTAAGCCTTATTGAAGCAGAAGCTGCTTGTAAACCAATTATTACAACAAATATTGGAGGAATTGAAGATATTATTGAAAACGGGGTAACTGGTATTCTTGTTGAAAACAATAATGTGGAATCATTTGGACAAAAGCTTTTGCAACTAGTAGAAGATAAAAATTTACGTAACCAACTCTCTGAAAAAGGTAGAGATTTTGTAAATAAACAATATCATTACTCAAGATTAGTAAACGATATCGAAAACTTATATGTGGAACTTTTGAAGAAATAGATTAACCACATCTATACTACTAATACTTTAAAAATCAATCATGCTAAAAAAGCAAACATTTACCAATTATATCTTGAATCAAGATGAAACTGATTTTGAAAATTGCATCTTTCAAAAATCAAGTTTTTCGAAATTAGATCTCGATTCCTATGAATTTTCAGATTGTACATTTATTGACTGCGACTTTTCAATGACTAAAATTACAGGAGTTGTTTTTTCAAATGTTAAATTCATCGATTGTAAAATAATGGGCGTTGATTTTAGTAAATGTTCAAGGTTTACATTTTCCGTATCATTTGAAAAATGTATTTTGAATTATTGTTTCTTTTTGAAGAATAATTTAAAGAAAACCATTTTCAAAGATTGCGTAATTAAAGAAGCAGCCTTTTCGGAATGCGATTTAAGTTTTGCATTATTTCATAACTGCGATTTATTAACAACCGTTTTTGAACGCAATAACCTTGAGTGTTGTGACTTTCGATCTGCACAAAATTACAATCTAAATC
>Ga0302296_1000825_pt1 | contig 24176 bp, 17 predicted proteins | sample III_Fen_N3_1_FD_194546 | JGI IMG/M metagenome (GOLD analysis project Ga0302296, IMG submission 194546) | Peat permafrost microbial communities from Stordalen Mire near Abisko, Sweden - III_Fen_N3_1 | ecosystem: Environmental > Terrestrial > Soil > Wetlands > Permafrost | place: Sweden: Abisko...
TGTTGAGTAATATAATAGGAATATTATTTTTTCCTAGCTACTTAAACTCGATTATTTACATTTCTCATTGTACGAAATCTTTAAAATACTATTAATAAATTATGCATTATACATATCAAATAAATCATGATTACAAAATGATTAATGTTATTACAAAAGGTGATTTGATCATAAAAGAATTGGCTCCAATGGAATTAAAGATCAGTAAGATAGCAAAACAACTGAAATATAAAATAATCTACGATTACAGATTATCAAAAAACAGAATTTCAATGGCTGAAGCATATTTTTGGTTTAGCGATCTTTATGACAAAGTTGATTGGGAATTAAGAAAAATCCCTTTAGCCTACTTAGTAAATAAAGAAGATTGGAAATTTTATTTATTCTTTGAATGTACATCAGTTAATAAGGGCTTTCCAATAAAAGTATTTCAGGAAGAAAATGCCGTCTCAAAATGGCTTAACGATTAATGAATACTTACTAGCCCTCGATATACATAACAAAAAGATTTAAATCTAACTTTCATAAATGTAATATACATCTGGAGTCTAAAAACTTTCATCTATCAGTTCAGCTTTGATTAGGGAAATAGCCGATTAAACTAATAGCAAAAGAGAATAAACCGGAGGATGGGTATGGGCTGTAGACTCAATAGATAATAGTTCAGGTAATAAATGCGCAAGACCAATTTAGTCCTGTAAAGGCGAAAAAAACGTGACACGAACTCCATTCCAATATTTTTTACTTTTTCTCATTTTTAAATTGGAAATCCGATATCACCCAGATTATGTTAATACGTCTAATGATTTTAATGCGTGCATGCTCAGTAGAACGTGTAACATATTTATATTTCAGTTTTTTGAACTACCTCCCTATCTAGACTTAGATTACGAGAGCTCCACTCCTCTGCGTATCAAAGAATGAAATATAATTAGCGCACAGTATTATTATAAATCCATCCATCTTTCATAATCGATATTCATTCTTTTTTTTCATTTTACTCAAAAGTGCATCATCGTTTTGCAAGTTTCCTCCACTTATACTTACCTCTGAAAATTCAACGAGTTTTTGTGTTGGTGTTGGTGTTGGTATATAAGGCACGTTGAAAATTTGAACTTTTGAAGCATGTAATCATATATTCATGATGATGTTTTTAATTTAATTATTATCTTTGCAATGTTTTCAAATTGGTATTGAATGTACATAATTAGTGGCTAACTCCTGAGTTACAACACTGACTAATGTACAACACTATACTTAATTACAAATTAAATGTCAAACAATTAAAAAAAGACTTGTAACATGAAAAGAAAAAATGGTTTAGTAGCTATTGTTTTAAGCGTATCTATTGTACTTGCTGGATGTAGCACAATGAGTAATGCAACCAAGGGCGGTTTATTTGGTGGTGGTGCCGGAGCTGCTATTGGAGCAGGAGTAGGTGCCTTGATTGGTAAAAGCACAAAAAGTGCAGCTATTGGAGCAGGTATCGGAACTGTCGTTGGTGCAACTACCGGTGTTATTATTGGTAAAAAAATGGATAAAGCAGCAGCGCAAGCGGCAGCTATCGAAGGTGCAAGAGTTGATAGTATCAGAGACGCTAACAACCTGAAAGCAATTAAAGTAACTTTTGATTCGGGAATTCTATTCCAAACAGGTAAAAGTACTTTGAATACTGCTTCAAAAGATGCGCTTACCAAATTTGCCAAAATTCTGGTTGCAAATCCTACTATGGATATCACTATCATGGGACACACAGATAACCAAGGAACATTGGACGTAAACCAAAAACTATCTCAGGATCGTGCTCAATCAGTAGCTGGCTTCCTACAGACTCAAAGTGTAACTGCAACTCAATTCAAAGAAGTTGTTGGTAAAAACTTTGCTGAGCCTGTTGCCGACAACAAAACTGCTGCCGGAAGAGCAGCAAATCGTCGCGTTGAGGTATATATGTATGCCAGCGAAAAAATGATTAACGACGCTCAGAATCAGGGCAAATAATCTTTCGCTAAACACACATTACAAAAGCACACGTAATTCAGTTTACGTGTGCTTTTTGCATCATATCGCCTCTACCATTCAGTCGAAACAGCACAACATCAAATAACAACTGTATATGTCAAAATCAGCTTTTCGAAGCACAAACAATCATTCTTTAGTCTTTTAAACTATTATTCAATCACTTAGATCTCATATCACAGAATTATCATCAAAATCGAGAGATTTTTGACACTATCAATAATTTCATATTAATACACAACAAAGGATTATAAATAGTAATTGTAATTAAAACACACATTAATTCTTCAATCTGTAATTAAACCATAAAAAACAAAAACGTTTGAGAAGATATCAGTCAAATATAACCAGTAAGGTTGTAATTTTGTAGTTCATAAAATTCGGGATATTACAAATAAAACATACACAACGATATGAAATTCACTAAAATGCACGGAATCGGAAACGATTATATATACGTCAACGGGTTTGAAGAAACTATTGACGATCCGGTTTCTTTTGCTATATGCTACAGCGACCGCCACAAAGGCATCGGTTCGGATGGACTGGTTATTATCCTGCCTTCGGACAGCTGTGATTTTAAAATGAGAATGTTCAATGCCGATGGTTCTGAATCGGAAATGTGTGGAAACGCTTCGCGCTGTATCGGCAAGTTTGTTTATGATAAAGGTTTAACCGACAAGACAGAGTTAACTCTTGAGACTCTGGCCGGAGTAAAAAAACTAAAACTATTTTTAGGAGCAGATAAACTGGTTGAGACTGTAACAGTAGATATGGGAGAACCCATCCTTGAATCAGGTCTTATCCCAACCACACTTGACAAACCCCGGATTATAAACGAGCCCGTAACGTTCAACTCAGAAATACAGTATAACATCACTTGCGTTTCGATGGGCAATCCGCACGCAGTGATTTTCACTAACGGCATAGAGAACCTCGATCTGACTAAGATTGGACCTGTAACTGAAAATGCACCTATCTTTCCACGTCGCACCAACACTGAATTTATCGAAGTGCTGTCAACCGACAGAATCAAAATGCGTGTTTGGGAACGTGGATCGGGTGAAACAATGGCGTGCGGCACCGGTGCCTGCGCCTCAGTTGTAGCAGCCGTATTAAACGGACACACCGGAAGAAAAACAACTGTAGAACTGCTAGGCGGCGAACTAACCATTGAATGGAGAGAGTCTGACAATCATGTATACCTGACTGGCGGAGCTACAACGGTGTTTGAGGGAGAGGTAGCCCCCTAAGACTACCCCTAGCCCCTAAAGGGGAACAAGATTAGTCTCCTCTCCCACTCTTCAAACTATTAAAATACGAACTCATAAGCCCCTTTAGGGGTTTGGGGTAATAAAATAAATAAAACTAACTATTCTTATTCCCCTTCAGGCTTCGGCGTGAGCTCAGTCGAACGGGGTTAGGGGTAATTTCAACTACATTATGGCACAGATTAATGAGAATTTTATAAAGATTCCGGCAACTTATTTATTTTCTGAAATAGCTAAACGCGTTGCTCAACACAAAGAAGAAAATCCTACGGCACCCATTATCCGCATGGGAATTGGCGATGTGAGCCTACCCCTACCCGACGCATCGGTCGATGCAATGATTAAAGCAGCTAACGAACAACGCAGTGCTGAGACATTCAGAGGATATGGACCCGAACAAGGTTATGCATTCTTGCGCGAAGCAATTGTAATTAATGATTTTACAAATCACGGTATTGACATTGCTGAAGATGAAATCTTTGTAAGCGATGGTGCAAAAAGCGACACCGGCAATATCGGCGATATTTTTGATGTCAATAACCGTGTGGCTATTACCGATCCAAGCTATCCGGTATATGTGGACACCAATGCTATGGCCGGACGCGCAGGCGAACCAACAGCTACCGGCGAATGGACTAACCTGGTTTACCTGCAATGCAACGCAGAAAACAATTTCGTGCCCGCACTTCCAACTGAAAAGGTTGATTTGGTGTATCTTTGTTATCCAAACAATCCGACAGGAACAACACTGACCAAAGACCAACTCACCGTTTGGGTAGAATATGCCAAAGCAAATAATGTTATACTACTCTTTGACGCAGCATACGAAGCATTTATAACCGAGGAGGATGTACCACACAGTATTTACGAAATAGAAGGTGCTAAAGACGTGGCAATAGAATTTCGCAGTTTCTCTAAAACTGCCGGTTTTACTGGAACACGCTGTGGATATACCGTAGTGCCCAAACAACTCATGGGCAACGCTGCTAACGGTGAAAAAGTTTCACTGAACAAACTATGGAACCGCCGCCAGTGCACAAAATTCAACGGAACATCCTATATAGTACAACGTGCTGCCGAGGCAACTTATACACCTGAAGGTAAAGAACAAGTAAAGTCACTTATTGATTTCTACACCGAAAACGCCCGCATTATTCGTGAAGGGCTAACCAAAGCCGGATATACTATTTTCGGAGGGGTCAATGCTCCGTACGTTTGGGCTAAAGCTCCTGTAGGAATGGGAAGCTGGGAGTATTTTGACTTTCTACTAAAAGAGAAAAACATAGTGACTACTCCGGGTGCCGGTTTTGGTGCCAGTGGCGAGGGTTATGTTCGATTCTCGGCATTCGGTAGCAGAGAAAACACGATAGAAGCCATGAAGCGATTGGAAAAATAGAACAAAGACAAAAGAACAAAGACAAAAGACAAAAGAACAAAGATAAAAGATAAAAGAATATAGATTATTGACGCCCGGGGTTTCCCGGGCGTTTTTTTTGTTGGTAAGTTATCTGTCGCGGGATTAATGAGCGCTGTCATGCGATTGATGAGCGCTGACGGGTGATTGATGAGCGCTGTCGGGTGATTGATGGGCACTGATGGGTGATTGATGAGCGCTGACGGATGATTGAAGAGCACTGTCAGGTGATTGATGAGCGCTGTCGGGTGATTGATGGGCGCTGACGGATGATTGATGAGCGCTGTCGGGTGATTGATGAGCGCTGACGGATGATTGAAGAGCACTGTCATGCGATTGATGAGCTCTGTCATGCGATTGATGGGCGCTGATTGGTGATTGATGAGCGCTGTCATGCGATTGATGAGCGCTGACGGATGATTGATGGGCACTGTCATGCGATTGATGGGCGCTGATGAGTGATTTAGGAATCTTTATCTATCAACTTAATGCACGCATATTAAATATTATTAGCTTTATTTATGATTTTATCGAAATTTACTTATGTATATTTTTATAAATTTGCATTTACATTATTTATAATAACCTATAAATAATGTATTCAATCAACTAATTTATTCATTAATCAAAATTTATCTATCATGAATTCAAAACAACAAAGCAAGTACAACATGTATTTGACAGCCGATGAGTTTTTGAGCGCAAACGACTCAATTACAACAACCCTACCCAGGTATCAGGAGTTTCGTGCTAGTTTTCAGAATGGTATTTCTCAAATCCGATCGTCGAACGAGCAACAAAGTATTGACAAGTCCGGGATTGCAAACAAGAAAAGCCAATTACGGAAATTATTAGTGAAACTAGGTGCTGACACTTCGCGCAAAATTCAGTCATACGCCAAGATTGAAAACAATCAGATTCTGCTTAGTGAAGCGAAGTTTACTGAAAGTGACTTTAAAAGTGCCTCGGATAGCGACCTTGAAACTTTTGCACAGAGCACCTACGATACAGCACAAACCCAGTTAGGAAATTTAGCACAATATGGTGTAACCAATGAGACCCAGAATGATCTTATAAGAGCACTTACCGACTTTAGAGCAGCTATGCCTACACCCCGAAACGGTGCAATCGGAACAAAACTAAGTACAGAACAAATTGCAAAAGCATTTACTGCGACAGATAAAGCGTTGGATAATATTGATGCGTTGGTGGAAATAGTACGGATTTCGCAACCGGAGTTTTACAGTGGTTATAAATCGGCACGAAAAATTATAGACACAGCAGTCGGCTCACTTCAGGTAAAAGGCTTTGTGACCGATGCCAGTACGGGAGAAGGACTCAAAGGTGCAACCGTTAGTTTTGAACTAAATAATAACAGCAACGGACTGCTTAAGGCCAAAGCAAGCAGTAGCGAAAGCGTAAAGAAAAAAACAGCAGATAAGGGCGGATTTAATATTAAAACGCTGACTGAGGGTACCTACTCGGCAACTGTGAGCAAGAATGGCTATGCCGATGTAGTAACTACCATAGCTGTAACAAATGGTGAATTGGCGATGCTCAATGTAGAGTTGGTAAAGAACCCTTAAGCAATGATTTAGCAGATATTCTAATATATTCATGCACAATAATGCTGATGAGAGTGCCCCTAAAAGGCACTCTCTTTTTATCTCAAGAAACAACCATCCCTAATTATTTCCCTTTGTGCGATTGGAGATGAGCTATGTGTATACTCTGACTTTCAAAAGAATAGTTCGGTGCTCTGCACCTTCTATATTTATGTTTTTATTCAATTTCTACAAATAGTTCGCCACTCTGTGGCTAAATAAGGCACAGATAACCGTCGTATTTACAGAAATTAAACATAAACCTAATGCGCATAAGTAAGCGGAAGAATATAATGTCGCATTTAATCAATCGCATAGGAACACTTAGCAACATAGATTCAGATAGCTATTTTAAGAATACATAGAAAACAGAGTTTACAGCTATTTGTCTCAAAAACAAACTAAGTGATTCTATGTCAACTAAAAATAAAGATTTTATTTTTCTGAAGCCGTGATTTTTCATTAAGTGGTTCTATGTTGCTAAGTGTTACTATGAGATTGAATACTCATTTTTAGAACTACGACATTTAATTATTACACTTACTTAGTACCGAACAATTTATTTTTTGTGCTCACATAACAATTCTCACTATCAACCTATCTCTTTGCAAGACCAAAAGAAAGCAGCTTTCTTACGTTTGTAAAATCCAAGTCCTAGGCATCCATCCTGTAAAAAATTACAAAAACGTAGCAGAAAGCCATCAAAAAAGTACATTTTGGCAGGGATTTTTGAACCAACATATTAAAATATTACATAAATGTGGCAAATTCTATCATTTTTACAACTATACAACTAAAATAACCTTCCTCTCAAAAATAACGATTCGTCACAATTACACAACAAATAGTGTCATTATATCGAAAATAATGCAACAATAACTTCGATTTGACATCACGTGTTTTTATTTCCTATTATTTTTAAAGCAAAGCATTGTTTATAATGACATTTTGATTATTTTTGCAACGTATTCAAATCAATATGATATTTCATTTGCATTTAAAACTACTATATGTCATGATTAAACGATATATGATTGACAACATATAAAACTAAACAAACATTTTTTAATCAATAATTAATAATCAAATTTTCTGGTATGAGAAAAATTAAATTTTTAGCAATCTGCGCGATTGCATTGTTTTCGACCATGAGCGTTAAAGCTCAGTTTGCAACAGGTGCCGACATTGTAAGTTCATATGTATGGCGTGGTATCCCACAAAGTGGAACACATGGGGGAACTCCGAACATTCAACCTTACGCTTCATTTACAACAGGTGGTTTAACACTGGGATCTTGGGCTTCTGGAAGTTTTGACGGCGGAATAAAAGAAGTTGACTTATATGCTACCTATGCAATTTCTCCTTCATTTGCGATTACATTAACCGATTACAATTACGGATTTAATACTGACGCAAACGGCGCACAAAAATACTTCAACTACAAAAAGAATGAAACAGATCATATTTTTGAAGGAACACTTGCTTATACAGGAGCAGCATTCAGCGCATCCATAAACACCATGTTTGCAGGAAACGACAAATTGGCAAACGGTGACAATGCACTTTCAACTTATTTTGAGTTAGGCTATCAAATTGCCCCTGTAGCTAAAATATTCTTAGGTGGATCATTAGCCAATAGTGCAACTTATGGTACTACTGGTTTTGGTATTACCAACCTGGGTATTAAAGTAAGCAAATCAATAGCCATTACCGACAAATTCAGCCTTCCTGTTTATGCTATCGTGGGAGCAAACCCTTATGCTAAAAATGCATTCTTTGTAGCGGGAGTTACATTGTAAGAACCCGCATTAGATTATTAGAAAATAGGTAACGAAATATATTCATTTTAAATTAAAGTTATGAGTAAAAACTTAAGACACACAGTTCGGACAGATTATTTTTCTAAGTTTATAGAAAACATATCTAAGCCAAAAGATTGGAAGCTTTTTGCTACAGTCTTTGTTGGGAAAATGTTAGGATTAGCAGCAGTAGTTGCCGCCATGATACTCCTTCCAAGTTTAATTTCAGGAACTTCAGCTCATGCTGCAGAAGTTTATACAGCTCACGAAACTGCAGTAATTAATTCTCTAAATACCGTTTGGACACTCGTAGCAGCCGCTTTGGTATTTGGTATGCAAGCTGGTTTTGTAATGCTCGAAGCCGGTTTTGCCAGAAAGCGCGAAACTGTAAACATCTTGGTAGAATGTACGTTGGACACAGCTATCTGTGGTGTGTCATTCTGGGCTATCGGTTATGCATTTATGTTTGGTGCCGGTAACGGATTTATTGGACTTCAATACTTCTTCTTACAAGACGCTCCGGCAACTTATGGTACAACAGGTGTGGCATTGTTAGCTCACTGGATTTTCCAATTTGCTTTTGCTGATACCGCTTCAACTATTACCTCGGGTGCAATGATTGGACGTACAAGTTTCCGTGGAGATATCATTTATAGTATTTTTGTAACAGCTCTTATCTATCCTATCATTGGTCACTGGGCATGGGGTCCTGATGGATTCTTAGCATTAATGGGAACTCCGGGTCATTTCTTACCTACACTAGGTCAAGGTTTCCGTGACTTTGCAGGATCTACTGTCGTTCACACTATTGGTGGTATGGTTTCATTAGCCGGCGCTATTGTTCTGGGACCACGTATAGGACGTATCTTCTTACGCGATGATAAAGACAAAGGAGGTTTACCCGCAGCTCACAGCTTACCTTTAGCTACTATTGGAGCATTCTTATTGTGGTTTGGCTGGTACGGTTTTAACCCTGGTAGTACTCTTTCTGCTATGGATTATGAGGGAATCGGACGCGTTGCTGCGAACACTACACTTGCCGCTTGTACAGGCTCTTTAGCTGCTATGTTATGCGCGCTTTGGATTGGACCTTTTAAAGGTAAATTTGATACAGGCTTTGCATTGAATGGTATGTTGGCCGGTCTGGTAGCTATTACTTGCCCTTGTTATTGGGTATCTCCATTTGGCTCGGTAATTATTGGTCTTGTTGCCGGTATTGTAGTATTTGGTGGAGTATACTTGCTAGAATATCTTAGAATTGATGATCCTGTTGGAGCTGTTCCTGTTCATGGTTTGAATGGTATCTGGGGGACATTATCACTTGGCTTATTTGCTACAGGTCAATACGGAGTTACAGGTGCTACAGGCGCAGACAATACTGCTCCAGTAAAAGGTTTATTCTACGGTGGAGGCTGGGATGTTCTTACCGCTCAAGCAATAGGAAGTCTTACAGTAACAGTAGCCACTTTAGTTGTATCGTTCATTGTAATGTATGGCGTAAGCAAACTACCTTATCCATTTAAATTGCGTGTTGAGCCGGAAGGTGAAACCGGACCTGGCGGACTTGATGTATTCGAACATGGTGCTGAAGCTTACAATTAATAGATAAACATTTGATTATAAAGAGAAATATTACGTACTTTACAGTTGAAACAGTTAAACATCTATAAAGCAGTAATATTTCTCAATCAAATAAAATTATTTTTGTAAGAAATTATCATCAATAAATTATTAAATTTCTAATTCATTTTTATTATGAAAAAAATAGAAGCAATTATCAGACGCTCAAAATTCGAAGAAGTAAAAGCAGCATTACATGCAATTGACATTGATTTTTTCACTTATTCTGAAACATTTGGAGTAGGTAACGAAAAAAAGAGAAAGGAAGTGCTACGCGGATCATCGGATACTGAATTTATTTCGCGATTGACATTATCAATAGTTGTACGTGATATAAATTTACAGAAAACCATTGACTGCCTTTTGGAAAAGGCTTATACAGGTGAAGTTGGAGATGGAAAAATCTTTGTATCTCCAATTGATGAATCATACAGAATCCGCACTAAAGAAAGCGGAGATGAGTCGCTTTACATGAAATAGTAATTTAGAGAGACTCATATCTTCAAGGAAATATGAGTCTCTAAAATTCCTTTTAATATTTTGGAACTTTCTGTGATGGTAATTATGTTGCAAATAACTTATTTACAGTAACAAAGTTCCAATTTTTATTTAAACTTCAGATATATATTTTCCCAAGAAAACATATATTAAACTCAAACACGGTGAAACTGTTTACAACTAATCGTGTGTTTTTTAGTTTTATTGTTTCAAGCAGGCTACTTCGTGAGAAATAGCCTGCTTTCTTTTTAATATCCATGTCTAATCAAACGAGATTCAGATATCTAACTGATCACACAAAAGCATCTCGGCTTCACCAACGGCCGCACTCAGATTGACAAATATCATTTATCAATCAATTATTCTTTTTATAAATAAAATCGACAGCACAAACTCGATAAAAATATCTTTATGTGCAATTAAATCAATTTTTTATATTATTCTGCTTTCAAATATAAAAACAATTATGTACATTTGCACTATGAATTAATCAACCCTTTCTTTTTGGCAATTTCACTAACACAAGCACTCTCAGTAATTACGTGCAGATGAATACGCTTTTAGCAATCTTGTTTTTATTTATGAGTAGTTTTTAACTCTTGTTATATGAAATACTTTATTACTTTTTGGCTATTAGTTATTGCTCTTTATGCAGGAGCAACTACTGTATCTATACCAAAAAATAAAACTGAATTGCATAAACATCAGACCAGCATCAAACAACAGAGTTCTTTACCTGACCACCATAAAACCACCCTTAATGCGAACAATTTACTTCTAGGAATTGGAGCGAGAAATGTAAGAATCCGTTATACAAATTCGTGTCAACATCTTTCGTTCAAAACTATACGATCATCATCAAGAGCTTCTCGAATAAGACATTCAGCCAAGCTTGAACATCAAAAATACATCACCAACTATATTGAATTCCTTCTGAATTCGGCTTGTAACCAAACATGTGGATACTTCCTGTTCAATTTGCGAAAAATACTGATTTAATCCTTCCCCATTTTACAACATTCCAAAGAAAGGAATAATTTCCTTTCTTATTCAATTAAAGTGTGTTATAAACAAGAGACATCGCATATAATTGTATAACGGTTCATAATCATTTTACAGGAAATTTTTATCAATAGAATAAATATTTCGAACACTTAATTCTCGATTTGAGAATTAATAGATTAATTACCCATAGGCAATTAATCTGAAGCTGTGCGAATCATATTATGTCCACATAGAAATATCAACAGACTAATGATTACATAAAACTCATATTGAACCAAACATTGTTCCGTAATCATTTAACGACAATTAAAATAAACAATTCAATTAAAATTATCAAAAAATGAAAAAAATAGAAGCAATTATCCGCACTTCCAAATTTGGAGAGGTACAGGCAGCTTTGCGTGAAGCTGGTATTGATTTCTTTACTTACGTTGATGTAACAGGCGTAGGAAATGAAGTTGAAAAAGGAGGTCATTCGTACAGAGGTACTGTTTATGATACAAGTTATATCTCTCGTCAATTACTTACTATAGTTGTACGTGATATAAATGTAGATAAAACAGTTGAAGCAGTTTTGAAATCGGCAAAAACAGGCGAAATTGGTGATGGAAAGATCTTTGTATCTACCATAGACGATTCGTACCGTATTAGAAACGCTGAAAAAGGAGACACCTCTCTATACAACAAAGCAGAATAAAAAAATTGTAATTCATAAAAATAGGAGAACAAATATATGAAAAAGTATATATTATTGATATTTTTGATGCTTGTGACAGCATCTGCAACCAGCTACATTTATGCAGAAAAAGCAGCCGACCCGACCGGAGCAACAACAGGAACTGCAAGCGATGTAACAGCGGTAAAAGCAGGAGCGCCAACATTGGATGAGGTGGCAGCCCAAGCCGGACACAATAAAATAGCCATTAACATGGTATGGGTATTGATTACCGGATTTATTGTAATGTTTATGCAGTTCGGTTTTGCTGCTGTAGAAGGTGGTATGACCCGTGCTAAGAATGCTTCTCATACCTTTGCTATGAACTTCTTGATTTATCCTTTGGGTATGATCGGGTTCTTTATCTGCGGATTTGCGTTTATGTTCGGTGGCGTAGGCGCACTTGGGACTCTGGGTGGTTACGACGGCTTAAACCAAGAATTTACAATCAACATTGCAGGACATGCATTTGGCTTAATAGGAACTAAAGGATTCTTTTTGAATGGTGTATATGACGTTTCTGTATTTGCTTTGTTCTTGTTCCAAATGGTATTTATGGATACAACTGCTACAATTCCTACAGGTTCCATGGCTGAAAGATGGAAATATAGCTCATTCTTTATTTATGGTCTTTTAGTAGGATCTATCATTTACCCAATCTACGGAAACTGGGTATGGGGCGGTGGCTGGTTGTCACAACTTGGTAACATGTTTGGGTTAGGACACGGTCATGTTGACTTTGCAGGATCTTCGGTAGTTCACTTAACCGGTGGTGTATTGGCATTCATTGGAGCTAAAATGCTTGGTCCGCGTCTTGGAAAATATAACAAAGATGGGTCTGCAAATGCTATTCCCGGACACAATATTCCAATTGCAATCCTTGGCGCTTTCGTACTTGCATTCTGCTGGTTCTCATTCAACGCCGGATCTTCATTAGCCGGTGGTGATCTTAGAATATCAATTGCTGCTGTAAATACAATGATTGCTTCTGCAACGGGCGCATTGGCTTCAACACTTTATATGTGGTTTTTTAAAACCAAAAAGCCAGATCCAACCATGATGATAAACGGTTTACTTGCCGGATTGGTTGCAATTACTGCACCATGTGCATTCGTATCTGTAGGCTCGGCTGCTATAATTGGATTAATTTCAGGTATTTTGGTAATAGAAGCCGCATTCTTCGTAGAACTTAAACTTAAAGTTGATGACCCTGTTGGTGCAGTAGCCGTACACGGAGTGAATGGTGCATTTGGCTGTATAGCTCTTGGATTATTTGCAGACGGCACTTACGGCGATGGCCTTAACGGAATCAAAGGAGGTGTAACCGGTTTATTCTATGGTGATAGCGGTCAGTTTATGGCTCAGTTAATCGGGGTTTCTGCCAACATTATATATGTAGGTCTTATCGGCTGGGTAGTATTCAAATTAATTGGTCTAGCTGTTGGTGGAAATCGCGTTAATGCAGAAGATGAACTAAGAGGTCTTGACCTTCCTGAAATGGGCGTTGAAGCTTACTCTGGTATCAAGCTGGACAAAAACTCCGAAACTCCGCTTTCAAGATAAATCACAAATTATTATATCAAAGAGATTTCTGCTTAATCAGAATCTCTTTGATATGATTAATTATTCAAACAACATTAAAACTGAAACAACATGACTAAAGAAGATAACACATTGAATTGCTACATGAAATTATTCCCCAAATGGATTGCTTATGTAGTTTTAGCAGTCGGAATTGCAGGCGCTTTTATTATCCCAGTTACATCAATCGGATTTTATATATGGACTGGTTTATGCGCGCTATTTATCGTAAAGACATTAACTCAAAAACCACAAAATGAACCGGTGATTATTTTAGCTGAAACCGGAATTCAACTAGACAACAAACAGTTTTATCCCTATAAAGAAATTGAAAAAGTTATGGCTTTCTCTGTCAAGAGACTTAGATTCAGAACCATAAATTTCAAACTATACTTAAAGCAAGGTACTCCAGTAGAATTTTGTGTTGATAACCTAGATGTTAAGCCTCAATACTTATTAGACGTTATCAATGAAAGAATAAAATAGAACACGAAAAGTTCTAATAAAAAAAACTCTGCAGATATACTCAGAGAGCATTCATATAAATAAAGATTTCTATACATACAGCAAAACAAAAGACATTCTGATAAAATAAGAAAAACTATTTATATGAAATTAGTCAAACACGGTGAAACTGCTTACAACTAATCGTGTGTTTTTTAGTTTTATTGTTTCTGGCAGACTATTTCGTGAGAAATGGTCTGCTTTCTTTAAGGAACAAACAAAACTAAAAACAATATATAATTACGCGAACCCAGTTCTGGAAATATTTGTATTTTTACACGAGTATAATCCAATAATCAAAGTTATATCACCTCATAAAATTAAATTATCCGCATGAAAGATGTTTCCAGTATTCCTTTATGGTGTTCAATTCCCTTTGTTATAATGCTTTTAACCATTGCCATAGGTCCACTAATTGCCGAAAATTGGTGGGGCAAAAACAAAAATAAACTACTCGTTTCATTACTTCTCGGAATTCCGGTAACAATCTACATGCTGGCAAACGGATTTTCTGAGAATTTGCTTGACACCGTCATTTACGACTATGTACCATTTATGATATTACTCGGTTCATTGTTTATCATTACCGGAGGCATACATATATCAGGCGATATTAAAGCTACCCCGCTAAACAATACGCTATTTTTAGGTATTGGTTATGTATTGGCATCTATCATGGGCACCACCGGAGCCGCCATGCTTCTTATCCGACCTGTAATTGCCACCAATTCCGAACGTAAATTTACAACCCACACCATTTTATTTTTCATAGCTGCAGTAGCCAACTGTGGAGGACTTCTAACGCCACTTGGTGATCCTCCGTTGTTTATGATTTACCTACGCGGTGCTGAATTTTTCTGGTTTCTAAATCTTTTTCCTGAATGGCTATTTACCGGCACATTGTTACTGCTTATCTACTATTTCGTAGATCGACATTACTATAAAAAGGAAGATTGGGTTAATTTAGCAGAAGATGCTATTCAAATAAAACCTATACGAGTGACCGGCAATATCAATTTTATATTCCTGCTTGGAGTAGTCATTGCTGTAGCTTTTATCAACAAAGGCACTATCCACCAAATGGGAGAAGAAAACGCTTTTATCGGATTAAAATATCTTCGCGAAATAGTATTAATCCTACTGGCTGGTGCATCGTTGTATTTTACCAAATCAGCAATACGCAAAAGCAATAAGTTTTCCTGGGAACTCATCGTTGAGGTAGCTTATCTTTTTCTGGGCATTTTTATTACTATGTCGCCTACCCTACTCTGGCTCGCTAAGAATGCAGCAAGCTTTGGAGTTACAGAACCCTGGCAATTTATGTATGCATCCGGTGCGTTAAGCTCCTTCCTTGATAACACTCCAACATCTGTAGCATTTTACGATTTGGCACGCGGCCTGGTCACAAGCGGCTTGCCGGCATCGCTTTCTGTCGCAACAATGACGGCAGGAATTCCAGAAATACTTCTAAAAGCAATATGCGTTGGAGCCGTATTTTTTGGCTCTATGACCTACATTGGCAACGGACCGAATTTCATGGTCAAATCCATCGCCGAAGAAAGCGGCATAAAAATGCCCAGCTTCTTCTCTTACATGTTGAGGTTCTCACTCATTGTTTTATTACCCATCTACATTTTAGTACAACTGATTTTCATATAATCCCAATCTCTGGAACATTTCAAAAGGTCTTTCATTACGAAAGACCTTTTTTTGTTTCGTTATTATTCAAAATCTATAATTAAAGCCACCTGAAATTCAAAAATATGATACCATTTCCGTAATATTTCATACATAAAAGTAACTTTACAATATAAAATCTTACATAAATGTTATTTTTAGGTCAAAAACTTATCAAATTGCTTTGAAAATTCGAAATAATGACATACTTTTGCAGCATTATTTACAAAATGGCGCTTAAATAAGCAAAAAATAACCATTTTGAAGGCACAATCCTTGTAAAATATTACATTAATGTCTAATTTAAGACTTAACTGAAACATTTCAAAACTAACAAACACAAATAAAAATGAAAAAAATTGAAGCAATTATCCGTAAATCAAAATTTGAAGATGTAAAACGAGCTCTTTACGATGCCGGCATCGAATGGTTTTCCTACTGGGACATTACAGGACTTGGAAAATCAACTGAAGAACAAGTAGTGCGTGGTCAGGTTTTTAAATCGGGCTACATACAACGTAGAATGGTATCGATTGTAGTGCGCGACATTAATTTGGAGAAAACAATCACTGCTATCCTTGACTCTGCCTGGACTGGCGAAACCGGTGACGGTAAGCTATTCATTTACGACATAGAAGACACCTACCGTATTCGCACCAAAGAGTCTGGACCAGAAGCCCTTTACAACAAAGATGAATCGACAAAAAACTAATACGAAAAAAGAAAAAAAGAAAGAAATGAAAAAGTATATTTTATCAATTACAGCCTTATTAGTTTTATTTAGCTCAACACTTGCTGCGCAAGTTCCTGCAGTCGCGGCACCAAAAATTGATAGCGGAGACACTGCATGGATGATTGTAGCAACAGCACTTGTTTTATTAATGTCGATTCCAGGTTTAGCGCTTTTTTACGGAGGATTAGTACGTCGCAAAAACGTGTTGAATGTATTCATGCAAGTTTTTATTCTGGTTGCTGTTATCAGCGTCGAATGGGTAATAATCGGTTATAGCAGTGCATTCAGCTCTAATCCTATCCAAGCATTGAAACCTTATATTGGAGGATTTGACTGGGCATTCTTAAATAATATCGGCATTAATGATTTAAGCCCATATTTTATCTCTCATTCACAGTTGACCGCTGATGGATCTTCCGTAGGAACAATTCCTCATATTGTATTTATTATGTTCCAATGTATGTTTGCGGTTATTACACCGGCGCTTATTATCGGTGCATTTGCCGAACGTATCAACTTTAAAGGTTTTTTGATTTTCTCAGTTCTTTGGTCAATCATAATTTACAATCCGGTGGCTCACTGGGTATGGTCAGGTGATGGCTGGTTGTTTAAATTAGGAGCACTTGATTTTGCAGGCGGTACCGTTGTACATATCAATGCCGGTGTGGCAGCCATAGTAACTGCAATTATGCTCGGCAAACGCAGGGATTATAAAGGACATGCTATACCAGCTCACAATATTACCTATGTAGTTATCGGTGCTGGTATGCTTTGGGTAGGATGGTTCGGATTCAATGCCGGTAGTGGATTAGCCGCTGATGGACTTGCGGCCAATGCATTAATGGTTACACATATAGCAGCAGCAGCAGCAGCTTTGACTTGGGCATTGCTAGACTGGATTATTGACAAACGCCCAACCGTAGTTGGTATAAGCACAGGAGCAGTAGGTGGTTTAGTAGCTATCACTCCGGCTGCAGGGTTTGTAGGAGTTACCGGTGCATTAATTATCGGAGTTGTAGTATCATTAATCTGCTTCTGCATGGTAGCCTACGTAAAACCTAAGTTAGGATACGACGATTCTTTAGATGCTTTTGGAGTTCACGGTGTTGGTGGTATTATCGGAGCTGTATTAACTGGCGTTCTAGCTACCCCAGCAATTCAGGCAGCATACAGTGGAGCAGCTTATGGCAACCTACACCAACTTTGGGTGCAACTAATTGCAGTTGGAACCACAATCGTATTCTCGGGTGTTGGAACATTTATTCTATTCAAGATTGTTGACAAAACAGTAGGTTTACGCGCTTCCGACAAACATGAAGCAATCGGACTGGACGAAACTCAACATGGAGAAACTGCTTACACCAATTTTGATTAAGAGCATACAATATGCTTGAAAAATAATCAACTGACCATTCTGTTAGAAGAATAGCCTGTAAAACACAGTTGTAAGATTGTTTAATCACTATAATTCAAACATAAAATATAGCTGTAACTAATAAAAAACAGATAATAAGCCCTTGAGCTGTTTCTACTCTATTATTTTTAAGTCCACAGATTAAGTTCAAAGGATATAAGAAATATAATTTCGTTTATATGATAAATTGAAACTTAAACGTATATATTTATTTCAATTCATTCAAATATATGTAATAAAAATAATAATTTGATTTTCGGAAATTTTTTTTTTATTATATGAAATACAAAACAGTGCAAAAACTATCATTTTTATTATTTTTGCATTGATTTTATTACATTACGTCAGAGAAGAGTATATAAAAAAATAAATCAATAAAATTTAACCCACAAAAAATATAATTATGTCATCATTGAGATTTAACGCAGTAGAAGAAGCTTTTAAGAAAAAAGCCGTTGAAGTTATCGCCCCTTCAAAGTACACTTCCGATTATTACGGAAAGTATGTTTTCAACAAAGCCGCAATGGTAAAATATCTTTCAAAAGATGCATTGAAAGCATTAAACAATGTAATTCAAAAAGGTGCAACACTTGATATCGCACTTGCAAACCAAGTTGCAGCAGGTATGAAACTTTGGGCTACAGAATTAGGAGCTACTCACTACACCCACTGGTTTCAACCATTAACTGATGGTACTGCTGAGAAGCATGATTCATTTATTGACTACGCCGGTGCTCCTGGCGAAGCTATTATCGAAGATTTTTCTGGGAAACTTCTTGCTCAACAAGAGCCTGATGCTTCTTCTTTCCCTAATGGTGGTATCCGTAGCACTTTCGAAGCTCGTGGTTACACTGCTTGGGATCCATCTTCACCTGCTTTCGTTGTAGATGATGCTTTGGTAATTCCTACAATTTTTATTTCTTACACAGGTGAGTCTCTTGACTTAAAAGCTCCTTTGTTGAAAGCATTAGCTGCTGTTGATAAAGCCGCTGTTGCTGTTTGTCAAATGTTTGACCCTAACGTAAAGAAAGTTGTTGCTTATTTAGGATGGGAACAAGAATATTTCTTGGTTGATGAAGGTTTGTATGCAACTCGCCCTGACTTAGTATTGACAGGTCGCACATTGATGGGACATGATTCAGCTAAAAACCAACAATTGGACGATCACTATTTTGGATCAGTTCCAACTCGTGTTGCTGCTTACATGAAAGATATTGAGTTCGAAGCTTACAAATACGGTATTCCTGCAAAAACTCGTCACAACGAGGTTGCTCCTAACCAATTTGAGCTTGCTCCTATCTACGGAGAATGCAATTTGGCAGTAGACCAAAACTTGTTGATGATGTCTATCATGAAACGTGTTGCTCGTCGTCACGGATTCCGTTTATTGTTGCACGAAAAACCATTTGCAGGCATTAACGGTTCAGGTAAACACAATAACTGGTCACTAGGTACTGATACTGGTGTTGTTCTACATGCTCCGGGAAAAACTGCTGAAGAAAACTTGCAATTTGTAACTTTCTTGGTAAATACATTGATGGCAGTTTACAAACATAATGGTCTTTTGAAAGCGTCGATTATGACCGCTCAAAATGCTCACCGTTTAGGTGCTAACGAGGCTCCTCCTGCAATTGTATCTGCTTTCCTTGGAACTCAATTAACAGCTATACTTGACAAATTAGAAAACAGCACTAGCGAAGAAGCTATCATTTTAGATGACAAAAAGAAACTTCACTTAGATATACCAAGTATTCCTGAAGTATTCCTTGATAATACCGATCGTAACCGTACTTCTCCATTTGCATTCACCGGAAACCGTTTCGAGTTCCGCGCAGTTGGTTCTTCTGCAAACTGTTCTTCAGCTATGGCTGCTTTGAACACTGCAGTTGCAGCTCAATTATTTGAATTTAAAGCTGAAGTTGATGCTAAAATCGCAGGTGGTTCTACCAAAGAAAAAGCTATCTTCGATGTTATCAAATCATACATTAAAGCTTCTAAAGCTATTCGTTTCGATGGTAACGGTTATAGTGATGAGTGGAAAGAGGAAGCTGCAAAACGTGGTTTGGATTGTGAAACAAGCGTTCCAAAAATCATTGAAGCTTACACTAGCAAAAGCAGCGTAGCGTTATTTGAAAAAATGGGTGTTCTTAACGAAAAAGAATTGCACGCTCGTAACGAAGTTAAATGGGAAACATATACTAAGAAAATCCAAATCGAAGCTCGCGTTTTAGGTGATTTGGCTATCAACCATATTATTCCTGTAGCAACTCGTTACCAATCACTTCTTTTGGACAACGTATTTAAAACTAAAGCGGTATTTGCTGCCGATAAAGCTGATAAAATTGCCTTACAAGATATGGCATTGATAGAAGAAATTGCAGAACGCATTTCTATCATTAAAGACAATGTTGAAGCATTGGTTGAAGCTCGTAAAGCTGCAAACGTAATTGAACACGAAGATAAAAAAGCAACTGCTTATCACGACATTGTTTTACCATTTTTCGATGTAATTCGTTACAATATCGACAAACTTGAATTAGTTGTTGATGACGAAATGTGGACATTGCCTAAATACAGAGAATTATTATTTATCCGATAAGTAACGAAGGTTAATAACCCTCTTGATCAAATTAAGAATAGTGGGAAAACCTTTTAAAATAAGGGTTTCCCACTATTTTGCGACATATACAATAAAACAAAAAACACGAACTATAAGCCGTATAAAGGTGTTTATAAGTGTATCAAAAAAGACTAAATTAAAGACAATGACTAGTTCAAATCCATTTCTATCCGACGAATATGAGCAGCAATCGCTCTATTCACCCCAGAATGAGCACGATGCTTGTGGTGTTGGCTTGGTATTAAATATTCACGGCGAGAAATCGCATGACATTGTTGCCAATGGACTGCAAGTTCTGGAAAACATGGTTCACCGTGGAGCTGAAAGTGCCGACAACAAAACAGGTGATGGCGCAGGTATTCTGTTGCAAATCCCACATGAGTTTATATTATTACAAGGTATCCCTGTTCCAGCCAAAGGCAAGTACGGAACCGGGCTTGTTTTTCTTCCAAAGGATGCAAAAAAACAAGAACTTTGTATCAACGTGATTAAAGAACACATTGAAAAAGAAGGTTTATCACTGCTGGCTATCCGCGATGTACCTGTAAATAGTCATATACTCGGCGAAATATCTGCCTCAAACGAACCGGCTACTAAACAAATTTTTGTAACAGGCTGCAATTCGCAACAAGAACTGGAATTAAAATTATACGTTCTTCGTAAGAAAATAGAAAATGCGATGTACAAAACGGCAATTGCCAAAGATCGTAGTTTCTACATTGTTAGTCTTTCTACCAAACAAATGATTTACAAGGGTATGTTGACATCAGAACAACTACGTGAATACTACCCTGATCTATCAAATAAAAATTTCACAAGTGCTATTGCCCTTGTTCACTCTCGTTTCAGTACCAATACGTTCCCAACCTGGGATTTGGCTCAGCCATTCCGTATGTTGGGACACAACGGAGAAATTAATACCATCCGTGGTAATCGCCAATGGATGGAATCGCGTGAAAGCGTACTTAAATCCGACCAGCTTGGAAATCTACAAGAGTTATATCCAATCTGTCAACCCGGCATGAGTGATAGTGCCACGCTTGATAATGCACTCGAATTCCTGGTTATGTCAGGTAAAAGCTTACCACACGCTATGGCTATGCTTGTTCCTGAAAGCTGGAACAAAAAAAATCCGATCTCCGATAATCTGAGAGCATTCTACGAATACCACAGTACCTTTATGGAACCATGGGATGGTCCTGCTTGTCTGTTGTTCAGTGATGGACGCTATGCCGGAGGTATGTTGGATCGTAATGGTTTACGTCCTGCACGCTACCTTGTAACACACGATGATATAATGGTAATTGCATCCGAAACCGGAACTTTAGAATTTGATCCTGCCAATATAAAAGCCAAAGGCCGCTTAAAACCAGGTAAAATGGTTATGGTTGACACGGAACTGGGACAAATTTTCTATGATAATGAATTAAAAGAAGGTTTAGCAAAAGCTTTCCCATACAGAGACTGGTTGAACCAAAATTGTGTAAGTATTGATGATATCTCATCCGGTCGCAATATAAAAAGCGAACTGAACAACTATAAAACAATACTCAACGCGTTCGGTTATTCGAAAGAAGATATTGAAAGATTGATTCTTCCTATGGCTAATGATGGCTACGAGCCAACTTCGTCAATGGGTAACGATGTTGCACTGTCGGTTTTTTCTGACAAACAACAACGCTTGTTCAACTACTTCCGCCAACAATTTGCTCAGGTAACCAATCCGCCAATTGACCCGATTCGTGAAGAACTGGTCATGTCGTTGACCGGATATATTGGTTCTGTTCACCAGAATCTTTTGGAACCTGCGCACGATATATGTAAAATGGTAAAACTAAAGAGTCCGGTATTGACTAACTCTCAGTTCGACATTTTGATGAATCTGAACTATAAAGGATTCTACACCATCTCATTGCCTATGCTTTTCGACCCTAAGGGTGGTGCTGCTGGTCTTGAGAAAGCCATTCAGGAGCTTTGTCTTTCGGTAGAAAAAGCTGTAGATGATGGTAAAAATTATATTGTATTGAGCGACCGCGGTGTGGATGCCACTCATGCTCCAATACCATCGTTGCTGGCCGTTTCTGCTGTTCACCTTTATCTGGTACAGAAACGTAAACGTATGCAGATAGACATTGTGGTAGAATCAGCCGAACCACGTGAAGTAATGCATTTTGCTTTATTGTTTGGATTCGGAGCCAATGCTATCAATCCGTATATGGTTTTTGCCATAATTAATGACAGCATTAAAGCCGGCGAAATTCAGATGGATATGGATACAGCCAAGAAACATTATATCAAAGCTGTAAATAAAGGTTTGCTCAAGGTATTATCAAAAATGGGTAACTCTACACTGCGTAGTTATCGCGGAGCGCACATTTTCGAAGCAATTGGAATCTCATCCAAACTACTCGACAAGTACTTTACCGGAATTACCTCTGCAATTCAGGGTATTGATATTGATGATGTGGCTGCCGAGGTTATTAAACCTCACTTTGATGCTTTCTTCCCTGCCGAAGGAGTTGATACTACTCACTTGAAAAATCTTGGTAATTACGCTTACCGTCGTGACGGAGAACAACACGCATGGAACCCTGAAACGATAGCACGCTTACAAATAGCATCAAAAACAAACGATTATAAAAAGTACCGTGAATACGTAGAAGCTGTTGACGGCAAACCAACTCCGATATTTATCCGCGACTTGATGGACTACAAGCGTAATCCTATCAGCATTGATGAGGTAGAACCTATCGAAAGCATCACCAAACGATTCGTTACAGGTGCTATGTCATACGGTTCAATCAGCCGCGAAGCTCACGAGGCAATGGCTATGGCCATGAACGTTCTGGGTGGACGCAGTAATACCGGTGAAGGTGGAGAAGATCCTGAACGCTATAAAAAACGTGAAGATGGTTTGAGCACCCGCAGCGCTATCAAACAAGTTGCTTCAGGTCGTTTTGGTGTAACCGCCGAATATCTTGTAAATGCTGATGAAATTCAGATAAAAATTGCTCAGGGAGCTAAACCGGGTGAAGGCGGACAGCTACCGGGTCATAAAGTAGATAAAATCATTGCAAAAACCCGCCACTCTATTCCGGGAATTTCATTGATTTCACCTCCGCCCCACCACGATATTTACTCTATCGAAGATTTAGCTCAGCTTATCTACGATTTGAAAAATATCAACCCAACAGCAACTATCAGTGTGAAACTCGTTTCTGAAACCGGAGTTGGAACAATTGCTGCGGGTGTGGCAAAAGCAAAGGCCGACTTAATACTTATCAGTGGTGCCGAAGGTGGTACTGGTGCTAGTCCTTCAAGTTCTATTAAACATGCCGGTCTTCCTGTAGAAATTGGTTTGGCAGAAACTCAACAAACACTTGTATTAAACAATTTACGTGGTCAAATTCGCTTACAAACTGACGGACAGCTCAAAACAGGTCGCGATATTATTCTTACTGCGCTTATGGGTGCCGAAGAATACGGATTTGCAACCAGTGCATTGTTGATTCTGGGCTGTGTAATGATGCGTAAATGTCACTTAAATACTTGTCCGGTGGGTGTTGCTACGCAGGATGAAGTGCTACGTAAGCATTTCACAGGCAAACATGAATATCTTGTAAACTTCTTCCGTTTTATCGCTCAGGATGTTCGTGAACATTTGGCTCAAATGGGCTTCCGCAGCCTGGACGAAATAATTGGACG
>Ga0302296_1000831_pt1 | contig 24120 bp, 13 predicted proteins | sample III_Fen_N3_1_FD_194546 | JGI IMG/M metagenome (GOLD analysis project Ga0302296, IMG submission 194546) | Peat permafrost microbial communities from Stordalen Mire near Abisko, Sweden - III_Fen_N3_1 | ecosystem: Environmental > Terrestrial > Soil > Wetlands > Permafrost | place: Sweden: Abisko...
TTAGCATCCAGGTTAACTGGCAATAAAGCTTCAACAGATTCACGGCTTACCGATGAAATTCTTACAAAAGATTCTTCTGAAGGCATTTATATCGACAACGCAGGTTTGGTTCTGATGCATCCCTTTCTTCCTCAATTTTTCGATGCATTGGGAATATCGATCGGAGAAGAAATTATACAACCTGAAAGAGCGCTGAGTTTACTTCATTATCTGACTACAGGACAAATTACTGCACCCGAATACGAGTTGGTTCTTCCAAAAGTCATTTGCCATGTTCCACTTTCAACGCCTGTTCATGCAGATATTGAAATTACTGTAAACGAAATAAGTGAAGCATCTGCTTTGCTTGATGCAGTTATTAAACACTGGGAAGTTTTACAAAACACAACACCCGATGGATTACGCGGCACCTTCCTGGTAAGACCGGGTAAACTTAGTCTGAAGGAGGATGGTGATTGGCTGTTACAAGTTGAATCACGCACTTTCGATGTTTTACTGGAGCATTTGCCCTGGGGTATTTCAATGATTAAGCTTCCCTGGATGAAGAATATGCTTTGGGTTGAATGGAGTTTTTGAATTACGAATCAACGTGTTATAAATGAGAACAACAGCTGAAAAATCATCTCACACCAGTTCCACTTCTGAACATCAGAAGTCGGCACAACCTTTCTTTGCAAAGGCTGGTGGAGGCGATTTTTTTGCCCCGGTTAATCATTCATCACCATCCGTTCAAACGAAACTGACCGTAAACAAACCTGGGGATAAATTCGAACAGGAAGCCGATAAAATGGCAGATAAAGTAATGCGAATGCCCGCTCCTGCACCTCCGGCCAAGGAAGAGAAGATTCAGAGAGCTGCGCTACCTGAAGAGAAAGTTCAGAAAAAGGAAGAAGAAAAGATTCAGAAGGCAACCTTGCCTGAGGAGAAGGTACAAAAAAAGGAGGAGGAAAAGATTCAGAAAGCTGCTTTGCCAGAGGAGAAGGTTCAGAAAAAAGAGGAGGACAGGATTCAGAAGGCAACCTTGCCGGAGGAGAAAGTGCAGAAAAAAGAAGAAGAAAAGATTCAGAAAGCAACCCTGCCTGAAGAGAAGGTGCAGAAAAAAGAAGAAGAAAAATTGCAGCGGGATGGAGGAAATGGCTCTCCTGCAGTTGCAGCCGATACGCAATCATCCATCCGAAGCAAAACCTCTGGTGGTCAACCGTTGTCCACGGAAGCACGAAGCTATATGGAGCCCCGCTTTAATGCTGATTTCAGCAATGTCCGTATTCACAGCGATCCTGAATCAGCAGGGTTAAGCAACCAACTAAGTGCACGTGCATTCACCTATCAAAACCATGTTTTCTTCTCTCGCGATCAATACCAGCCTGGCACGAGTGAGGGCAAACAACTTTTGGCTCACGAACTTACGCATACGATTCAACAGGGTCATGCCATTCAACGCAGTCCACAAGTAACAACCACTGCTACACCACCTCCGGTACAACGACTAGGCATTCAGGATGCACTCGATTATTTTGCGGATAAAGCCTATAACCTCCCTGGGTTCCGGATGCTCACGATTATTATGGGTTTCAATCCCATCAATATGCGTTCCACTGACCGAAGTGCGGCCAATATATTGCGTGCATTAATCGAACTGGTTCCCGGAGGCCATTTGATTACTCAGGCACTTGATAACCATGGCGTTTTCACAAAAGCAGGCGCCTGGGTCGAACAACAGCTTTCAACACTGGGAAACATTGGTGCTGACATTGTCTCCGGACTTAAGCGTTTCATAGATTCGTTGAGTTGGACGGATATCTTTGACCTCGGAGGTGTCTGGAATCGCGCTGTGCGAATATTTACTGATCCAATTGGAAGGCTTATTTCATTTGCCCAAAGTGTTGTTTCAGGCATACTTAAAATGGTAAAGGATGCTATTCTGAAACCTTTGGCTGCGCTAGCTCAAGGGACGAGAGGTTACGACCTGCTTAAAGCAATATTGGGTGAAGATCCTATTACAGGCGAAGCTGTGCCACGCAATGCCGATACACTGATTGGTGGTTTTATGAAGTTGATCGGGCAGGAGGAGATTTGGGAAAATATCAAGAAAGGGAATGCGATTGGACGTGCCTGGGCATGGTTCCAGGGTGCACTGGCCGGGTTGATGGGTTTTGTACGCGCTATTCCACGGCGGATTGTTGATACAATTTCATCCCTTACATTTCAGGATATCATTACAGTAGTAGGTGCGCTAAGTAAAATCATTGGGGCATTTGTCAATATCGCAGGCGAGTTTATCAGTTGGGGCCTCAATCAGGTAATCAGCTTGTTGGAGATCCTATTCTCCGTGGTGGCGCCAGGTGTGATGCCATATATCGCTAAAGCCAGAGCGGCATTTACGACGATTATCAAAAACCCGATCGCATTTGTGGGCAATTTGGTACGTGCCGGAAAATTAGGTTTTGAGATGTTTGCCTCCAATATCCTCACACACCTGAAAACTGCTTTGATCAGGTGGATCACAGGACCACTGGGCGATGCCGGAGTTTATATTCCAAAGTCCTTCAGTCTGATGGAAATCATCAAATTGGTATTGTCTGTTTTAGGACTTACCTGGCAAAACATTCGGAGTAAATTGGTTAAAATCATTCCGGAACCGGTGCTTGTAGTTTTGGAAAAGACAGCCGGAATATTAGTTACCCTTGTAACGGAAGGTCCTGCTGCTGCATGGGAACAAATTAAAACTGAATTAAGTGAGCTTAAGGACCAGATGATCGCCAAGATAACGGAGATGATTTCAACGGAAGTTGTAAAGGCGGCCATTATGAAACTGGTAAGTATGTTAAATCCTGCAGGTGCAGTCATACAGGCAATTATAGCGATTTACAATACGGTTACGTTCTTTATTCAAAAGATCAACCAGATAGCTGCGGTGGTCGCCTCCTTTATTGATTCGATAGCTGCCATTGCATCTGGTCAGGTTGAAAATGCTGCCAAAAAGGTTGAGCAGACGATGGCCAACACGCTGACAATTATTATTGCGTTTTTGGCTAAGTTTGCAGGGTTAGGTAATATTCCTGAAAAGATTGTCGGAATTATCAAAAAGATTCGCCAGCCGATTGACAAAGGGTTGGATAAGATTGTGGGGTGGCTGGGAGGAATTTTGAATAAGGTAGTAGGTGGAGCAAAGAATCTGGCTGCAGGAGTTCTTCAATGGTGGAAGCAGCGTAAATCCTTCAAAGATAATACAGGCAGCACTCATAATCTTTACTTTGAGGGTGAATCTGTTAGTGCAAAATTAATGGTTGCTTCAACTGTTATGACTGTCGAAGCAACCATTGCAGCCGCATCGGCTAAAGCCAGTTCAAACGAAGAAAAACAAAATGTAATTGATGCAAGATTATTAAAAACACAAGCTGAAACAATTATAAAAAAACTTCAGGGGAAAGGTAAAGATGCTTATGATCCCAAAGACATTGATTCGATCAATAGTTTACTTGAAAAATTAGCTCAGAAAATGGCATTGTTATTACCCTTAATATCAGGGCCGGTAGCATCTTCACCTACTTCTTTATCAGTAATAATAGGAGATCTCGTAAATTATAATGGCAGACATTGGATTGTATCATCTTTTGGTAAGGTGGGTAATTTGGACATGGTCTACATTAAGAGACTAATTCCTGCCATTAAAAGTTCAAATGCTGATGGGTTTGGAGTACCTGGTTTTGATAAAGATTTAAAGTCTGGCAAAGTTATGAAAGTTAGTGATACAGCTACAAGGAGATCATTATTTGTTGGTTCAACTCCAAGTAAATCCTCTGGTGTTGGTAATCTGGTAAAGAATAGAATGATTACCTCAGGAAAATTTAACACCAAAAATGGTCAATTTTTTAATGCGCGTGATGGCAAATGGTATCCTCTAAGTCAGGCAGACATGGGACATGTGATTGATGCTTCTACATGGTGGAACAGCAATGGAAGATTTAAAGGACCAAAATCTCCGGAAGTTCGGACGTTTATGAACGATCCCGATAACTATGAATTTGAAGAAAGTGGACAAAATCAGGCAAGAGGTAGTTCATCACCTAACTACCTACCACCAGCATTTTGATGCCGAGAATCATGAAAGGGGAAAATATAATTATTCAACGTCCTTTGCCGGAAGGTTACCTGCAAATTTGGCTCAATGGCCTTTTTATCCCATCAGGTAAAATTGTGACAGGTGATCCATTTTCTTTACCAGATGCAGCAATCATACTAACGATTGAGCCCGGTAATTACAATGTTGAATTAATTTATAAAGATTGCTTGGAATGGGGATATCGGGTGGCATATGCTATACTCCATTTGCATGAAGTCGGTGGAATCTCACAATGGAAATCTGCAAAAACTATTTTTGGCATAACAACAATTCCAGTTGATTCAGGGTTGGCCTGTATAGCAGATGTTGAAACTTCCTTACTCTTTAATAAGCTATTGCTGGAATGGAAAAGCAATAACTCCGGTAAAAATTATTTTGAATCGGTTCTTAAAAATCAAATTCAGCGAAAAGTATTACACGGTGATAGGATTAATACTTTTGGTCTCTTCAGTCCATTTGGCGACAAAAAAAATCTTGCTGTATTTGAATCTGGAATGGGAGATGGATCTTATAAGATGTATTTAGGCTTTAATCAAAAAAAGCAACCTCAACTATTTGTTCTTGATTTTGATATACTTAATTGGTCATGAAAGATTCTAACCTACTCGCACTTAATACCGCACTTCTGTCTCTTAATTTCCTCATTAAATCTCGGCTAAAGTCGGACAACATCAGCATGGAAAGTATCGTTAAATCAGAATCTGATTTTTCCATGGATGATTCTCCATTCGCAAAGTTCATCATTAAAAATCAGCTCACTTTTGAGGAGTACACTCTTCTTCTTCTTGCATTAACTCCCCATATCCAGCCCAATTTTTACAACCAGATTATCGCTGAATGCCTTCCTGATGGGGGAGACTTCCCCGAATTCGGAGGAGTAAGAGGGAATAGTCATCGAGGCATTTTGCCGACCGGCGAAACAGCCCAATTTGTTATTGCGGGCGACGACCTTGAAAAACGACTCGATGTGCAGCGCATCTTAAGCAGTGACCACTGGTTTTCGAAGAAGCACATTTTATGGCTTGAACATGTGCCTGATGGCGAGCCTTTGATGAGCGGGCGACTGGTGCTTGATCCTGAAATTGTTGAACAGCTCACTACCGGTACCGTCAGCAAACCCCGTTTTAGTATTGATTTTCCGGCAGAATATATTGAAACCGGAATGGAATGGGATGACCTTGTTCTTCATCCAAAAACCCTTCATCAGATTAAGGAAATTGAGCATTGGATTGCGCACAATCATACGCTTCTCCACGACTGGGGAATGAAAAAAAGGATTAAACCGGGGTATCGTGCCTTGTTTTACGGTCCTCCGGGCACAGGGAAAACACTAACTGCCACATTGCTTGGTAAATATACAGGGAAAGATGTTTACCGGATCGATTTATCGAGGGTTGTCTCAAAATACATCGGCGAAACTGAGAAAAATCTCTCGCGCCTTTTTGATAAAGCGGTTGATAAAAACTGGATCCTCTTTTTCGACGAAGCTGATGCCCTGTTTGGCAAAAGGACCGACATCCGCGATGCACACGATAAATATGCCAATCAGGAAGTTGCATACCTGTTGCAGCGTATTGAGGCTTATGACGGACTCGTAATCCTGGCCACTAACCAGCGTGGAAATATTGACGATGCCTTTACCAGACGTTTTCAGGCAATTATTCATTTTCCAATACCGGGAATTGGTGAGCGCGAAGAGATTTGGCGAAAAGCATTCCCCGCTCAAATTGAAATTGCCGATGATATCCAATGGAATCAAATATCATCCCTCTATGAACTTACCGGTGCAGGAATCATAAATGTAGCTCATTACTGTGCCGTTGAGGTATTGGCCAGCAAAGTGCATCATCTGAGTCTTCAGCAGCTTGAAACGGCCATTATGCGTGAATACATTAAGGAAGGGAAAGTAGTTTGATTTGAATTTCAGGCGAAGTTAATTTATAAGCTCTATTTTTCCTGCATATCCCATTCCCAATTTTGCCTAATATCTCTTATTCGCAATTTGAGAGAAAGGAAACTATCTACGAAAAAACACATAGAATAATTTGCATTTTTCAAGTGAAATTAATATATTTAGCTAATCTTTTGGAAAATGATTTCTAAGCCTTATATTAATTTTATTTAGATTAAACAACTGTTCTGTCTTCGCTGATAGAAACTTAGTTTTTTAATGCCAATTATTCGTTCGGGATTTTTTATTTAACTCTTAGGGGAAGTTCTATTCTTTAGCAATTGATTAAATCACTGAAATATCAAATAGAAATGCAAATCATTAGATATATTTAATTTCCAATTTAAATTTATTAGTCATGAAAAAGTTGGTATTTATGCTTTTTGTTTGCTTCGCTGTTTCCTCATCAATTACTTTCGGTTTTTCCGGATCTGCTAATCATTCAGTTTCGTCGCGAAATGCATTTTTAAACCAAAATGAACTGAAACAGAAAAAGGACTCAGTTGCTAAAGCGGGGTATACCTGCCCTATGCATAAGGAAGTAATGCAGGATAAACCCGGGAAATGTCCCAAATGCAAAATGGACCTGGTGGCAATACCGGTTTACACCTGTCCGATGCATAAGGATGTAATGTTGGATAAACCCGGCAAATGCCCAAAATGCAAAATGAATCTTGTATTGAAAGAACCCGCAGGAAAGCCGGAACCACCGAAAAAGTAGTCGCAAAATTGACAAATATGGTGATGAATTTTAATTGTTTATCATGGTTGATAGATTAATTTCATTTTCGTTACAAAACAGGTATGTTGTTTTATTGATTGCAGGTATACTATTTATCTGGGGTATCTATTCTGTTGAGAAAAATCCGATAGATGCTATTCCTGATGTGTCAGAAAATCAGGTGATTGTTTTTACTGAATGGCCAGGAAGGAGTCCCCAGGTGATCGAAGACCAGGTAACTTATCCGCTTGTTTCAAATCTTCAGGGAATTCCAAAAGTGAAGACGATCAGGGGAACATCGATGTTTGGAATGAGTTTTATTTATATCATTTTCGAAGATGAAGCTGATGTTTATTGGGCCCGAACCCGTGTACTTGAACGGCTAAGTTCTGCACAGCAACTGCTACCTGCCGGTATTACTCCTACCCTTGGACCTGATGGAACTGGTGTAGGACATATTTTCTGGTACACGCTGAACAGCAAGGGATATGACCTTGGTGAGCTGAGAGCGCTCCAGGATTGGTATGTTAAGTTTGCCCTGCAGACAGTTCCTGGAGTCAGTGAAGTCGCTTCATTCGGTGGTTTCCAAAAACAGTACCAGATTGTAATTGATCCCAATAAACTTACCTACTATAATATTTCATTGGCAGAGGTAATTAAAGCAACCCGCGAAAACAATAATGATGTAAGCGGTCGAAAGTTTGAAATGTCGGGTATTGGATATATTGTGAGGGGACTCGGTTACATCAAAAAACCTGAGGACATCGAGAAAATTACTGTTGGAGTCTACAATAGTATTCCAGTTCGTATTTTAGATATTGGTTCCGTTCAGGAAGGAGGCGATCTTCGGCTTGGGATCTTCGATGAAAATGGGGAAGGAGAAGCCGTTGGGGGAATAATTGTAATGAGGTACAACGAAAATGCCAATAAGGTAATTACGGCGGTAAAGGAAAAAATACAGGAGGTTGCCAAAGGACTTCCGGTAGGGATTACTTTTAAAGCAGCGTACGATCGGAGTATTTTGATTGAAGATGCATTGAAATCGGTAAAAGGAACGTTGGCTGAAGAGATGATTGCAGTCTCGCTCGTAGTGATCTTTTTCCTATTTCATTGGCGTAGTGCCCTCATCATCCTAATTCAGATGCCAATATCAATTGCAGTAGCATTTATTTTGCTGAATGCTTTCAATATTTCCTCTAATATCATGTCGCTTACCGGAATCGTTCTGGCCATTGGGGTCATTGTTGACGACAGTATTGTGATGGTCGAAAATTCATATCGGCGTTTGGCCGACACATTGGGTCAATCCGGGGAATCGTAATATAGTCTGGCTAAAACCATTAAAATGAAAAAGGAAGAACGGGCTACAATTATTGAAAAGGCTTCAAAACAAGTTGGAGCGGGTGTTTTTTACTCAACAATTGTTGTTATTGCGTCTTTTCTACCTGTTTTTATGCTGACAGGAATGGAGGGAAAGATGTTTCATCCTTTAGCATATACTAAAACCTTTATTTTGTTGGTCGATGCTTTCTTGGCCATTACCCTTACACCTGTTTTGATAACTTTTTTTCTGAAAGGAAACCTTAAACCGGAGCGCGCAAATCCGGTTACCCGGTTTATTGAAAGGCTTTACACACCAGTATTGAAATTGTGTCTGAAATGGCGCAAAACAACTATTGCAGTAAATATCGTTGCTTTGCTGATTAGTTTGCCGATGTTATTAAGGCTTGGCACAGAGTTTATTCCTCCACTTGATGAAGGTTCATTTCTATTTATGCCTGTCACGTTGCCTGATGTTTCTAACAGTGAAATCAAACGTATCTTGCAGGTACAAGACAAAATAATAAAATCAATTCCTGAAGTTGAAAATGTTTTGGGCAAAGCCGGAAGGGCAAATACGGCAACCGATAATTCACCCATCAGCATGATTGAAACAATTATTTTGCTGAAACCGCAGAAAGATTGGCGCCCTGGCAAAACAAAAGATGATATTCTTCAGGAGATGAATGCCCGGTTACAGATCCCCGGCGTTGTAAATGGATGGACGCAACCCATTATTAACCGCATTAATATGCTCTCCACGGGTGTCAGAACCAATGTGGGATTAAAGGTCTATGGGCAAAATCTTGATTCAATTTATCACCTTGCCAATAAATTAAAAAGCCATTTGGGAAATATCAGCGGTGTGAAAGACCTGTATGTTGATCCCATAACAGGTGGAAAATTCATCGATATCATCATTAATCGTGATGCTATCGGAAGATATGGTCTGAGTATCGATGATGTAAACACCGTGATAGAATCTGCGCTTGGTGGTGTAAATGTGACGACGACAATTGAGGGTCGGCGAAGATTTAATGTAAATGTGCGCTTTGCACAGGATTATAGAAACGATCTGGAAGATATAAAACGGCTATTGGTGCAAAGCCCTTTATCAGGTCCGGTTCCACTTTCGTCGGTAGCTGATATTGCTGTCAATGAAGGTCCGCCTATGATCAACTCGGAAAATGCCATGCTACGGGGGGCTGTTCTTTTCAATGTGCGTGGCAGGGATCTGGGCAGTACCGTCCGGGAGTGCAAGCAAAAATTGGAAGAAGTGATTAAGACTTTACCAAAAGGGTATTATCTTGAGTGGAGCGGACAATATGAAAATCAGATTGAGGCAACACGTAAGCTGATGATCATCATACCAATCGTTATCCTGATTATCCTTCTGGTTGTCTATTTTACCTATAGGTCGTTTAAAGAAGCTTTGATAACATTGATTACAGTTCCTTTTGCTTTAGTCGGAGGCGTTTATATCGTGTTTTTTTATGGTATTAACCTCTCGGTGGCTGTCGCGGTAGGTTTTATTGCCCTGTTTGGAATGGCGATTGAAACCGCAATGCTGATGACAATTTACCTCAATGAGGCAATGCAGGATCTGGTAACCAAACGAGGAAATTCATCCGAAACAATAAGCTTTTCTGATATTCGCGAATATGTAATCAAAGGTGCAGCCAAACGGTTAAGACCAAAGATAATGACGGTATCTGTCTCTCTGTTTGGTTTGTTCCCGGTATTGTGGTCAACAGGTACGGGCAGTGATGTGATGTTGCCAATAACCCTACCGCTTATCGGAGGACTTATAACTTCAACGATATATGTTTTAGTAGTTACACCAGTAATTTTTGAAATAACAAAGGAATGGGAACTACTTAAAAATGGCGCAATTCAAATAATGGATCGGTAAGAATGGAACAAAAATCTGTAAACCATGGCTATACGAAAGAATAATGTATTCCTGTTTTTTATAATGCTTCTGTTATTACTTGTTATTTTAGGCACGACATATGTCAATGTAAAACAGAGGAATCGTGATTTCGGGAATGAAACAGCAAAGCAGGCAACGAAAAAGAAATTTGTCTGTTCCATGCATCCTGAAGTAGTTCAGAATGATCCGGGTGATTGTCCCATCTGCGGAATGTCTCTTATCGAAAAGATTGATAATGATATGAGCAATAGTGATTCCTTACTCAATGATGTCGTTAAGCCTGTAAATGAGTCTGTTCTTGCCGCTGTTTCAACAGTAAGTCCTTTCCAGGCCGATCTTCCAGTAATTATTGAGGCTGCAGGTATCATCAATTATGATTCGCGTAAGATTCAGACCGTAAGTGCCCGATTTGGAGGATTGGTTGAACGGTCATTCGTTAAATATCAATTTCAGCCCGTGCGTAAAGGCCAAAAGATTTTTGAAATTTACTGCCCCGATATCTATACTGAAAAGTGGAATTATATTAAGCAGATACAGATTTATCCTGATCAGGATAACCTGACGGTTGAGGCGCGTGAGTGGTTAAAGCTAATCGGATTATCTGCTGGTCAGATAGATTCATTAAAAAAGGCAGTAAAACCTAACTACCATTTACCGGTTTATAGTGATGTGGAAGGATATGCAGTAAGTATCGATTTTGATCCGGAAAAATATTTTTCCGGCAATGCGGAATATAACTCAGGTACTGCTGTTTCAGCAGTAGGAAGTCTCGGATTTAATGACGGGGTGACGATTCAAACAGGTAAACCATTATTCAAAATGATGGATATTAAATCGCTAAGGGTCGATTTAAAGGTCAAAACGGAAGATATATGGATGTTGAAAAAGGGTCAAAAAGTAATATTTACTGTTGCCGGATCACCCGGACAAAAATTTGAGGCGAACATTAATCAGATTGAACCTCTGAATGGAGGGCTTTTCCAATTGGTGAAAGTTTTTTTTACCGACATCGATGGCCACCTGATACCTGGAGGACAGGTTCAGGCTCATATCCTGGCTGGTAATCATCATTCTTTATGGCTGTCAAAAACTGCAGTCATTAACCTGGGCCAAAAGCAGTCAGTGTTTGCAATGTGTGACAAAAAATTCATTGCCACCACTATAAAAACAGGAGTGCGATCAGGGGAAAACATCGAGATACTTTCTGGTATCGACCAGCATTCTAAAGTGGCTTTGAATGCTTTATTATTAACTGACAGCGATGGTTTTATTAAAACATATTCGCCATAGGTTGTCTAATGCTTTTGAGTTGATATGAATTTAATTATAAAAAATGAATGGAATGACAATTCATATTGGTAAAATGGGTTCTGTATCAATCTGTTTGATACTTTTCTTTCTGGCAATTTCCTGTCGAAGAAATCAGGAACAGAATAGTAGTGAATTGCAAATACCTGCGAATTCAATCAACTTGAGCGAAGCCCAAATACAACTTGCCAATATTAAGGTTTCCAAAGTTAATGAAAGTGATATCGGACGCAGCCTGATATTTACAGGAGTATTAAAAGTAAATGAATTGAGTGCAGTGAACATCAGTTCGCGTGCGGTGGGAAGAATACAAAAACTCTATTTCAAAAATACCGGTGAGACAGTCAATAAAGGCGATTCGTTGTATCAGTTCTACAGTAATGATCTGGTGACTGCCGAACGTGAGTATTTTACACTTCATAGCAACAACTGGAATTTTTCCCGTAAATATGAACCAAGCTTAGCCTTAGAGAATCGATTATTGCTTTTAGGAATGCTCCCTTCGCAGATTGCACAGCTCACTAAAGATGGGAAAATATTATTTACTGTAACCATATTTAGTCCTGTTAAAGGAACGATCAGATCGATAAAAGTCAATGAAGGAGACTATGTTGACGCTGGCCAAACGTTGTTTGAATTGGCAGATAATAATAATTTTTGGGTGGAGGCACAGGTTTATCCCGACGACCTTCCCTATCTTAAAGTTGGAACACCAACAACCGTAATAATACCTGCGGCTGGTAATATGCCGGTAAAGAGCAATATAAGCTTTGTCAATCCTTCCTTCGAACAAGGCAAGAATGTGACTTTGGTAAGGGCGCTCATTGATAATCCGGATAAAAATCTTTATCCGGGGATGCTGGCGCTTCTGAATATTCAGGTGCAAACAAACCGGGGAATCGTGGTTCCAGTTTCAGCTGTTATCATTGACAAAAACGGGAGTCGGGTCTGGATCCGGAATGCAGATGGTTCATTTTCGGGTAGAATTGTAACAACAGGAATACAATCCGATGATTCGGTTCAGATCCTATCAGGCCTGGCTAAATCAGAATCAGTTGTTATATCAGGTGCTTATCTTTTAAATAGTGAGCTTATTTTGAAGAAAGGGACTGTTAATGAGGAGTAAATAATTCAGTTGAATTATTTTGACGGATTTAAAATTGAAATTAAATTTGGATATCAGAATCATTATTTTCTAAAAAATTAAATTATGAAAACAACAGCAGTTAAAGCAGTTTCAGGATTGGTTTTTTTATTTTTATTAGGCAGCAGTTTTTTCGTAGGTGCACAATCACTGAAAGATTTTGACGGGAATGAATACCAGACTGCCAAATATGGGATGCAGGAATGGACTGCAAGTAATCTAAACGTGTCGTGCTTCCTTAATGGAGATTCAATCCCTCAGGCCAAAACAAATCAGCAATGGGCCAAAGCAGGATCGGAAGGTAAACCTGCATGGTGTTATTTCAACAACGATCCTGAGAATGGAAAGAAATATGGAAAATTGTATAACTGGTATGCGATTAATGACAAACGGGGTTTAGCTCCTAATGGTTATCTTGTCCCTACGAATGAAAACTGGAGAATACTTGTCAAAAACTTGTTGGGAGTAGACGTCGCCGGTATAAAACTTAAAAGTAAAACAGGTTGGAAATCGAAAAACGGCACAGATAATATCAAATTTGCAGCACTTCCCGGAGGTTATCGCGACGAAATGGGAGCGTTTAAAGAGCTTGGCACAAAAGGCCAATGGTGGTCAAACTCTGAACCTGTAGAAGTCAAAAAGAGCAATCTTATTTATGCATTTGTGCTCAATGACTTTAACGTTCAGGTTACCTATATAAAAATGAAAAAGGAATGTGGATTATCTGTAAGATGTATCAAAGGTGAAAGTAAAAAATAATGCTTAATAATGGCATAATAGATACAAATTCTCAACTTTCTGAAAATGAAATGCTGCTCCATGAGCTTGAAGTACACCAGATCGAACTGGAAATGCAGAACGAGGAGCTTAAGCTGGCAAAGGAGAAGGCTGAAGTGGCTTCCCAAAAATATACCGAATTATACGATTTGGCGCCAGCTGGTTATCTTACGCTTTCCAAAGAGGTAAAATAATTGAGTTAAACCTAGTGGATCGCAAATACCTGGTAAAGAGTCTTTAATGCTGGAATTTAGTTCGTTCGGATTTTTTGGTTCCCACGATATAAGACCAATTTTTAATCACTTTCACCGAAAAATATTTATTGACAAAATCAAGGAAAACTGTGAAGTAACCCTGGCCGTAAATGGAAATTTGCCAATGTTTGTTTACCTAACCGGCATTGTTACCGGAAATGGAAATTAATCTATCGCAACCTTGATTGATATATGATTTTACTACTGGATAAACGTACGCATCTGGTGGTGATGGCGGCTACAAGCAGGTTGGTTCAACCTTTGCAGCGGTTGCCGTTGATATTTATGGGAGTGATTTTGTAGCTTATTATAATAGATGTGAAAATGGATCTGGAGCAATAAATGGATGTCCGGACTTTGACTTGAATTTAGATGGTAGTTGTTTTATTTTTGATTACAATGGATGGGCTGCCAATTTTGGTTCTGTAATTAACCGTAATCTAAAGTCTGCTCAGCTTAAATCAGGATATATCAGCAATGTTCCTTAATAATGTGTTATGGCAAAATATAAAATAAAAAATTGAAAGATAAATAAATAAATAAATTTTAGTTAAAGTAAAATAATTTTAGAAATGTATTTTTAAAATAGTATTTGTATTTTTATCTAAATAGAATATTGTGTTATTAAAGAAATTTTTTAGAATCTAAATATATTGGCAAAATGAAATTTTTTAAAAAATATTCTGACTGAATCGGTAGGCTAATATCGGAAAATCCTGGAATTGGAATAAGTATATTCGATTATTAATTCAAGTGAATATTCAGAAATTGTAATTTACAAAGCATTCAAATATAGTTATTAATCAATTTTGTTTGAAAATTACTATTTGGAATTCGGGATCATTAATGAAGAATCAGTTTTAATTTTGGTATTATTGATTCATGGTCATTACTCAATTATTATCCTTTGCGTCGACTTTTTGGCCATTTTAAAAGTACGAATTTGTTTTTCATCTCTAAAATATTGTAGCATATTAAGGCATTTATTTTTTATTTCTGTTATTTTGAGCTAAAAGCGAAGTTAAATATATTGAGATGGAAAAAATATAGTTAATTGTAAAATATATAAAATTGATTTAAAAGTTTGTATTATAAATTAATGCATATTATATATATGACAATATAAATTTAAATATATTTAAAATTTAAATATTTTATGAAAAAATGGTAATTGTATTGTGCGAAATTATAAATAATGCAGTTGTAAAAGTAAAATTTTAATACATTGCAAAACAATTTATTATATTCATATGTATCGAATTATGTATAGGATTTCCATCTTAGAATATCTAAATCAAAAAAAATATCAATTAATTTCAAATTAATGCTAAAAAAAAGAACAAGATGTTAAAATAAGTAGTATATTTGGACTACATATATAAAACATAAAACACATGAAAAAATTAAGATTAATACTAGTAGCCTTTTGTCTGCTACTATCGATCATTTCGTCAGCCCAGCCTATTTTAAACTATAGATTTACAAATCCACGTATAATAAGGGTAGGGGGATTTGACAACTTTGAGTTTGACATTCAGGTTAAGGCGAGTGTCGGGGGTACCTTATATTGGGCTGGACAATGCATTATCAACTTTAATAATGCTGCACTAACTACCACTGCAAGTCAATGGATCGTAACGAAAGCTCCTGCATTCGCAGCATTTGATCAGAACGGCAATCCAAAGTATACTATTGTAAGAACAATCACAAGTTCTCCTTCTGTTTTAAATATTGGAGTTTTGGGTGATATAAATTCTTTTAAAATGGATCCTATTGATCCCAATGATTTCGTTATAATTACTACTTCTTATCAGAACATGATTACTGTACGAGGACGTATTTCATCAATTTCTGAGGTCGCAGGATTGGATTTCAAGATGATTCCGAATCAACAATCATATATACCTGAATACAATACTGTTTTATATTATGCCGATCCTGTAGCTTACGAATCCGGTAATTTCTTAACAACTTATCTTGGTCGTTTGTACTCAACTTTTTGGGGTTGGTCGCAAGCAGGAAATACTGGAAATGCACAATGGGTCGATTGGACGACACCAGTTAATACGTCCATATGGGAGGGGGCAGGTACAATCACAGGTGGAGCTTTTGTGTCGAATGCTTCTGCTTTGCGTATTCATAGTCCTGCAACGTTAACAATTCCTGTTAACGGTAAACTAACGGTTACGGGCGAAACGGATGTCGCTACTGCAAACGGGTTAACCATACTTTCGGATGCGACCGGAACAGGCTCCTTAATTACGGGATCAGCCACAGGTGCCGGCTCAGCAGTTGATCAACGCTATATGACTTCAGGAGCATGGCATATCGTTTCGGCACCCTTAATTCAAACCGTAGGTAATTTCCTTACGTCAAATTCGAATATAGCAACAAATTCAGTTTCGGGTGCAAGGGGCATTATTGATTACAACCCTGTAGCTAATGTATGGAATGCTCCAGCGTTTACAAATTTATCACCTGAAAGTTTAGGCGCAGGGAAGGGTTTCTCGATGCGTGTTACAGCAAATGGTATTGTCACCTTTGCAGGTTCCCTGCAGGCAGGCGCTCAACCGGTTCCAACAGCTTCCGGTTACTGGAATTGCATTGGGAACCCTTATACTTCTGCCATTGGAATGAATTCGAATAGCACAAGTGGTGAACTAAATAATTTTCTAACAGTAAATGCTGCAAAGCTTGATCCTTTGAATGGTGCCATTTATGTATGGGAGCAGCCGGATGCAAGTAATGGGCAATCCGGGAAATACACAACCTTTTCTAATGCTTCCGCGGGCGTCGATTTTCAGCAGGGACAAGCTTTTCTTGTGAAATTAGGTGCGACTGCTACTTCTGTTGATTATACAAATCCTATGCAAATTCACAGTCCTGGTTTGCCTTTAAAATCAACAGCAACTACATGGCCAACTATCAAGCTAAAGGCTACAATTGATAAGCAGAGTAATGTTACGACTATAGCTTTTAATAGTGCGATGACGCGCGGATTAGATCCAACCTATGATGCAGGCCTGCTTAAAGGAAGTACGGATTTGGTAGTATATTCAAAGCTTGTTGATGACATCGGAATTCCGTTTGCCATTCAGGCCTTACCAGACAATGGTTATAGTACTATGATTATTCCGATCGGAATTGATAGCAAAACAGGAGGAGATGTGGTTTTTTCATCTGAAACAATGAACCTGCCTGTTAACTGTAAAGTTGTCCTGGAGGATAAGCTAACGAAGACATTTACTGATCTGACGACGAATGTGTATAACGTAACGATTGCTGCAAATTCATCGATTTCTGACCGCTTCCAACTTCATACTTCAGACCTAATGAGTGGTTTGAATGATAAAACTGCTGAGGGTCTGTTAAACGCTTATGCAGTTAAAAACATAGAAATCCGTATCGTTGGCAATGTTAGTAACGATGCTGTTGCAACACTTTACGATGTTCAGGGTAAAGTTATTTTGATTGCGAACCTGAAAGAAGGAAGTTTGAATGTTATTCCAACACCAAATATTAAACCTGCAATCTATATGCTATCCGTCAAGGACAACAGCAAATTACAAACATTTAAACTTCTGCTTAGGGAATAAATCAATATAATTCTATAAAAAAAATCATTGATATGAAAAAGAAGATTGAAAAAATTGCTGACCCGCAAGTCAAAAAAATTACCCGTAAAGAGGCAATCAAAAAAGCGGGATACATCGCCGTTTCGGCAGCCACTACGATGATTTTGCTGAGTAGCCCGAAACGGGCTTACGCGTCACCTGGGTCACCTGCACCTCCTCCTGGTGGAGGAGGCTGGTAAGTTTGAAAAGTAAGTGAAATTTAGAAAAGCCTGAAATTGCATGTTGATTTCAGGCTTTTCTATGGAAAAGTTTGATTTCAAGATCTTTTGCAGCAATATTCTATAATTGATATTAGACTGATGGTGATTTAATGTTTTTGAACTATTGAATTATGAGACTTTCAAATTTGTGTGATCGCTTAGTGCCCTACTTTTCGGTTCAAACTAAGGTAATGGCATTTATATTGATTTTTATATTTTCATCCATAACTCTTCCTGCGTCATCCTGGCCGACTATTAAGCTAATTGTTAGTCATAACCTTCAGAATAATTCAACCATTATTGCTTTTAACAGAAATATGACCAAGGGACTTGATCCAACTTTTGACGCCGGGTTGTTAAAGGGTGGTACTGATTTACTGATTTATTCTTTTTTGGTGCAAGATTATCAAGGAATTCCGTTTGCCATTCAGGCATTACCCGATCGGGGTTATAGCACATTGATCATCCCAGTTGGCCTTGATTTTAAAACAGGGGGTGAAGTAATTATTTCAGCGGAATTAGTGAATATGTCAATGGATTCCAGAATTATTTTAGAAGACAAACTTACCACTACATTCACGGATCTCTCCAAAATTACCTATAGTATCACGGTTGCTCCCAATTCAATTATTACTGGCCGGTTCCAATTGCATTATTCACCACCGACTATTTGGAACGGAACTACCAATGAATGGAATAGTTCAGCCAACTGGAGTACCAATGCTGTCCCCAGCGCTTCGGATAATGTGACAATATCGAATTTGTCAATTCAACCAATTGTCAATGAAGTCTCTGTATCTCCCGCAGTTTGCAATAATCTTACCATCGAACCCAATGCTGTTCTTACGATAGGTGCTGGAAAAGCGATTACAATAAATGGAACGCTCACGAATAACAGCACGAATGGTCTTGTAATACAAAGCAATTCAGCAGGAACCGGGTCATTGATTGCAGGAATGACTGCTGGTTCCGGCTCAGCGGTTGTTCAACGGTATATGACAACGGGTGCCTGGCATATTGTGTCATCACCGTTGGTGCAATCGATTGGCAGTTTCCTTGCTTCAAATAGTAATATCGCCACAAATAGTATTTCTGGCGCACGGGGTATTATTGATTATAACCCCGAAACAAATTCCTGGAACGCACCTGTTTTTACAAATCTGTCGCCCGAGGTTTTAGGAACAGGTAAGGGATTTTCGATGCGTACCACTACAAATGGTATTGTTACCTTTTCAGGTTCACTACAGGCAGGAGTGTTATCAGCGTTGGGCCTCACTTCCGGGAAGTGGAATTGTGTGGGTAATCCCTACACTTCTGCGATTGGTATTGATTTAATTAGTAATTCTATGGCCAATTTTCTATCAGAAAATTCGCTCAATTTTGATAGTTCTTATGGTGCAATTTATATTTGGAATAAACCTGACATCTTCAACGGACAAACCGGGAATTATACCGTGGTTAATAATACCTCTTCTGCATTTGATGTTCAACAAGGACAGGCATTTATGATAAAATTGGCTGCTGGAGTTACATCAGTACGTTTTACGCCAGGGATGCAAATTCATAACCCGGATTTAGATTTAAAAAAGGCAAAAAGCCCTTGGCCGGGCATAAAATTGTCTGCAACATTCGGCGACCAGATTAGTACTACTATACTTGTATTTAATAGTGGTATGTCCAAAGGTTTGGATCCAACCTATGATGCTGGTTTATTCAAGGGAACTTCTGATTTGGTCGTTTATTCCAGGCTGGTTGAAGATACCGGAATCCCATTTGCCATTCAGGCTTTACCAGATAAACAATACGACACATTGGTTGTTCCGATTGGAATTGACTTTAAAACAGGCGGAGCTGTCGGATTTTCTGCTGAATTAATGAACTTACCAGTTAACTGTAAAGCAATTTTAGAGGATAAGGTACGGAATACTTTTACTGATATTTCCAAAAATGTTTATACGGTAACGATTCCAGGTAATTCGTCAGTATCGGACAGGTTTTTTCTTCATACTACCGATTTGAGTAGTGGATTGGCAGATCGCTCCGTTGCCTTAAAGTTAGTAGTGTTTACTTTCAGAAATGCAGAAATTCACATAGTTGGAAATGTCAGTAATGGTGCGGTCGCTACGCTTTTTGATTTTGAGGGAAGAGTTATATTGGTTAGCAATCTGAAGGAAGGAAATCTTAATATTATTTCTACCCCAGCCTTCAGTCCCGGCGTGTATATTTTATCGGTCATAGATAAGGGAAAGAAACGAGGTTTTAAAGTTGTACTCAGGTAGCTGCAGTATGCTTACATTACTATTGTTTTCGGTAAAGGAAGTTGTGAACCGTACTAAAAAAAGGTGCAACTTTTTGGTTATATGACGGATCGTGTGGGAAATTTTGCAACCGGTATCAAATTGCTGATGCAATAGCCAGCAGTAATCAATACAAAATTTAATTACCCATACCAAACGTCATTGAACCTGAAATTTTATCATTTCAAGGTTCAGAACATCAATGTGTTTTTGAAATATTTGCTTCATTTTAAATTGAATTCAGTTTATCAGACATGTTCTAATCTCCATTGCACATAACTCAAACCATTTCAATTTTGCGTTTATTAGGCACGCTTTTTTATGCCGAAACAGTAAAAGAAGATAGGACCTGATATAGACATGGTATAGGGAAGCCCACAGATAAAGCATTAATTAGTCGCGGATTGAAAATGGTACTTTTTTAGCATCATCCAGCGGCGGAACAACCAGAAAAGTCACCCGAAGTTTTGCGATATCCTAAACATGGTATGTCAGCTGGTTCAGCCCATATTATTTGTTTGTCCCGGAATTTAAGTATTATAAATTTCGAACCTGGGCTATTGTGAACAAAATATATAGCAAGCAAATTAAAATGTTAAATTAGAAAATATTTCATGATTTTTAAAAAGGTAAAGTAATTTTACAATTAAATAAACAATACTATGTATAATAGAATTATTATTTAGAATGATTTTAGACAATATATCTAATAATTGATAATTTAAAAAGATAAACATCATATAAATAAGCAGATACAGTTTTTTATCTTAATTGATATAGGACTGAAAGGAAATATGCTAAAAAAAATATTTAGATGCAAAAATTAATAATTTGGAAGCTGCATTTTATGGACTTAAAACTGATCGGATACTACCTATAAAAGCTGCGTTTTAACTGGATATTGTATTTTAACATAAATAACAATTAAAATTATGCAAAAATATTTAATTTCATAATATGTTAATATAAATTATTAGGCAATCGGAATTTGTGAAAAAGATCGATGTTAATTTTTGTTCATAGCTACCTTGAACAGCAGGTTTTAAGCATTTTATTTCCGCAGTACTCAAGATGAATTTTATAAAAATTAACAAAGTGGCATAAAAACATGGATGAATGGGATGATTTGGAGGGTTTACATGAGCATAAAGTCATATGAGAAACCGTCAGAATGAGTAAGTCGTTGTAAGTATTTGAAATGTAGGAATATGACGATTTGTTAAAGGCAATATAATGCTTATAATAAGTTAATTACACGGATATTGTGCAATTATTTAACATGCAGAAAAACAGTATAGTATGAAAGGTATTACGCAATTTCACCATGTAAATCCTGGCTTTAAATTTTGTTGTTTATTGTTTTTTGTGTGAAGCTCGTTAAGAAACTCTAAAAAAAATCAAAAATGCTTTATATGTCAGTAAAACAGAACTATACAATTTTTTTCAAATTTTAACAACACAAAATTGAATCACGTGAAAAATATATCTGGTTTTATGTCATTTTTTGAGCGTTTTATTTGTAAAACAAAAATATTTTATCTACCTTAGGTATACAGTGACTAATTCGGACAGTGCAATTAAGAGAGATTAAAAAATGACTATCATAAATACGTTTTAACTCTTATAAAATGGATGCATTCTATAAATTTAAATCAGCAAGGACATCTAAATTATCTTTTAGAGAAGTCTTCATTATTAACCGCTATTAAATATTGTTTTATGAAAAAGCTTCAACTAAGTTGTACTAAACAAATCATGCATATGATAACCAGGATAATGATTGTCCTTGCTGCGCTAGGATTTTTTGGGACGACTGCGTTTTCGCAGATAACGTCAACAACGCCAGCATCACGCTGCGGAGAAGGCTCGCTTGTATTACATGCCACAGGTTCGGGTACTATTAAGTGGTACACGGTTCCGTTTTATGGAACCGCGATTACTGATGGTATATCAGATGGCGGAGCCACCTTTACAACCCCCTCACTGCCGGTCACTACCACTTACTATGTGGATGCTCTTGATGCCGGTGAGTGCTCCTTAAACCCAGGTAGTGTGCGCGTGCCTGTTATTGCCACCATTAGTGCAAGTTCTATTCAGGCCAGTATTTTTTATTCGAGTGAAACCTTTTGTAAAAGTGTGATTGGCGAACAACCGGTTACAAGAACAGGGACAGCCGGAGGAACCTTTACGGTCAGCCCCGCCGGACTTTCACTAAATGAAACGAGTGGGGCAATTACCCCCAGTACAAGTTCTGTGGGTACCTATACAGTAACTTACACGGTTGTAGCGGCCGAAGGTTGTATTGAGAATCCTGCCTCTACTGAGGCAACGATAACCATCGCACCCGAACAACCTGAAATTTCATATATTGGTTCACCCTATTGCACATCTAATTCGGCCGTTAGTGTGAATCGTACCGGAGCTCCTGGAGGGACTTATACAGCCTCACCCTCCGGACTTAATATTCATTCAACTACTGGTACAATTACGCCTGCCGGAAGTTTGTCGGGAACTTATACCATCACCTATTTTGTTCCGGGAAATGGAGGTTGTTTGCCTTTAACAGCCACTGCAGAAATTACCATTTTGAAATTACCGGCAGCCATTATCTCATATAGCTCACCATTTACCAAAAATGTAGGGAGTCAGCCGGTCACATTAACGGGCACCGGAGTTTATACAGGCGGTACATTTACCTATACCGGGACCGGCACATTGTCTGTCAATTCCTTCACGGGTGCTATCGACCCAGGTACAAGTGATGCCGGAACCTATACTATTATATATACGCTTGCAGCGGTACCTCCTTGTGCGGAGGTAACCACCAGCACAAGTGTTACGATTTATGCTTTGCCGACGGCAACTATTACCGGTACGCAGTCTGTTTGTCAAAATTCGACTGCTCCTGATATTACCTTCACCGGTGCATCAGGTGTTGCTCCTTATACCTTTGTATATAAGATTAACGGAGGATATGATCAATCAGTCACAACAACTTCCGGCAACTCGGTTACGGTTTCGCAGCCGACATCAGTTATCGATGCCTATATCTATACACTTGTTAGTGTTTCAGATGCAAATAGCTCATCAAAGGCTCAGGCAGGAACGGCAACAATCACGGTTAATGCTTCGTCTGTTGCTTCCTTTAATTATGAAGGAACTCCTTACTGTAGTAATGGAACCAATCCATTACCATCCTTCCTTGAAGGTGGGGTTGCTGGTATTTTCTCTTCAACTTCAGGTCTGAACTTTATAAGCACAAGTACCGGAGAAATAAATCTTGAAACAAGTACTCCCGGCACCTACACGGTGACAAATACAATCGCGGCAGCAGCAGGATGTGCGGAAGTGACAGCAACCACATCTGTTGTCATCAGTTCGTTACCAGTGGCAACCTTCAACTATTCAGGTACTCCTTATTGCAACAATGCCGTCAATCCATTGCCGGAATTTACTGGAGGAGGCGTAGCTGGTCTTTTCACAGCGTCGCCTGCCGGACTTTCATTTATTAGTGTTACAACCGGACAAATTGACCTCACCAATAGTGTACCCGGAACCTACACAGTCACCAACACAATAGCAGCTGCCAACGGTTGCGATCAGGTTTTTGCAACCTCTGAAATAACCATCACTGCTGCACCGGTTCAACCGACAATTTCGTATGCAGGCACATCTTTCTGTGAATCTGCTGGTCCGCTTTCTGTGACACAAACCGGTACAACTGGCGGAATCTATACCGCATCTCCGGAAGGACTCAGCATTAATAGTGCTACCGGAGTAATTACACCATCAACAAGTACTGCCGGAGCTTATACTGTTACTTATACAATTGCAGCTGCTGCCGGATGCAGCCAGCTGACTGCCACGTACGAATTAATCATCACAGATGCACCGGAAGCAACTATTGAATATTCAAGTCTGGCTTATTGTGCGAATGATGATACACCTTATGCAGTAACCATTACAGGTTCAACCGGTGGAATATTTAGTTCATCTCCTGCTGGTCTAAGTATGGATGCCGATGGAACAATTACACCAGGTACAAGTACCGCAGGCGAATATACAATTACTTATACCATCGCTGCCGCAGGTGGTTGTGCAGAAGTAGTAGCTACCACTGTAGTAACTATTACTACTCCACCAACTGCTACGATTTCGTATGCAGATTCACCATTTTGTCAGGATCTCAGCACGCCTCAGTTGGTTACATTGACAGGAACAGGCTTCTATAACCCTGCAAATGCTTATTATGCATCAACTGGTGGATTGTCACTTCTTTCGAGTACAGGAGGAATTACTCCAAGTACTAGTACAACTGGTGTTTATACTGTCACTTATACAATTCCGGCTTCAGGCGGTTGTGCAGAAGTGCAGGCGCAGACACCAGTTACGATTAATCCATTGCCAGCTCCTGAAATATCTGGTGCAACAACTGTTTGTGCTTTATCAACGGGCAA